>Ga0182742_1000411_pt1 | contig 69529 bp, 64 predicted proteins | sample eDN5th37CBELigMG_FD_128880 | JGI IMG/M metagenome (GOLD analysis project Ga0182742, IMG submission 128880) | Enriched Miracle-Growth compost microbial communities from Emeryville, California, USA - eDNA 5th pass 37_C BE-Lig MG (version 2)... ...
CGGAAATTTTGTCCGAATCCTACCCTCATTCGGACACTTTGGCCGTGACTCCCGGAAATTTTGTCCGAATCCTACCCTCATTCGGACACTTTGGCCGTGACTCACGGAAATTTTGTCCGAATCCTACCCTCATTCGGACACTTTGGCCGTGACTCCCGGAAATTTTGTCCGAATCCTACCCTCATTCGGACACTTTGGCCGTGACTCACGGAAATTTGTCCGAATCCTACCTTCATTCGGACACTTTGGCCGTGACTCCCGGAAATTTTGTCATAATCCTACCTTCATTCGGACACTTTGACCGTGACTACCGGAAATTTTGTCCGAATCCTATCTTCATTCGGACATTTTGACCGTGACTCCCGGAAATTTTGTCCGAATCCCATGCTCACTCGGCCAATAAGAACTAAGCATTCTCCCAATCTGACCGGTTCCAACACTATTTTATTCACAAAGCAACTTAACTTTAATACATGGTTAATTAAAATATTCTAAACACAAACTCCTCATTAGCAAGCTTAATTTGGTCTTCGTGTTTAATCTTTATTTTTTCATTGGGCTGAAGCTTCATTCCATTCACATACGTACCATTGCGTGACTGCTTATCTATGATAAAGTACTCCCCATTCACCGTCAGCACCTCTGCATGGATTCTTCCAACCACTCTGTTTTTGGAAGCATAATCAGCTTGGCTTGGGTCCCTACCAATTCGAAAACACTCTTTACTTACTGTTACTTTCTCTTTTGTTGCAACAACAATTAAAAATGGCTTAGGTAGTCCGCGATCTAATGCACCTAATGCAGTTGTTCCCTCTTCTTCTACATCTTCTAATTCCTGCTCATACGAACCTAATACAGTTGTTCCTTGCTCTTCAGAATCAGAAACCACCTTACTTTCCAGACTGGGGGTAATGGTAAAAGACGTACCACCTAGTACTGCTGCACTATCTACAAGTGACTCTTCTTCGTCTAACTCCGCCCTTGTAATTCGTTTATATTGAAGCTCTTCCTCAATTTCCAGCTTTTTATTTGCCTTCTTTTCAGAACTTTTGCTGCTGTATTCCGTTTTTACCACATCATTTTCTACAGAGGTCTTCATGCTAGACTCAAAGTTTCCTGGACTATAATAGTTTGGATTTCCACCCTCGATATCATTAGGAATTTCCTTTTTCGATGACGTTGTTAAAAAGGCCATATCAGTAAGCCTCTCCCTAAGGTCTGATAAGCTTATTTCTTTTGTAGTAGTTAGATAGTTATGAAGCTTTACAAAAAAAGAAACATCGTCTTTTTCATCAAATGGAGCAGAGTATAGGAGCTCTCGCATAAATTCCCGCATTGATACCTTTTCAAAAGTATTAGTTTTAATCGGCATATAAAGAAGAATTAATCTATTTGAAAAATTATCAATAAAGATATACTTTGAATCAAATACAAAGTTGTTCACATCAAGTCCTAGCTTCGCTGCATCGAGTAACGTTTCAACGAGACTTAATAGATAGGTGTATAATTTATTCTTCGTAAACGGTAAGCTTAATTGAGAATGTAAGCTTTCATCTGATAAAAGATCATAACGAAAGTAACTTGTATCTCCTTTATTAATCAAAATACCTTGCAGTAAACCCGGAATTTTATGATCCTTCACCATCTCTACAGCTGATCCATCCACCTTCATATCTTTAGGAATTTTATAAAATATAAATGATGAGATTTCGTAATTTTCTATACTCAAATCAACCTTTTTTATCATGTGATTACACTCCATAATCAAAATTTTGCTCTTAGTGTTTCTTCAAGCTTTAAGAAAATAAAGAGGGCAAACAGCAAATCCTTTGCCCTCTACTTCATTACCATACTACCATGCTTTATTTAAACGCACTTGCGTTATTGTTAATCGCTGTTTCAGCTGTGTTATAGTTTGTTACTGTGTTATCTAAAAACTTTGCATAGCTATCTACGACTTGGCGATATTCTTCAAAGCGTGGTGCTAAAGCATTAAAGTTTCCACGAATCGTGTTAGACGCATCACTTTGCCATGTTGCCGATAATGCATTCATTTCTTTCTTAATTTCTTCTAGTGTCGTTGCTAAGTTTTGGTTTAGAGTCCTGATTTGGCCAGCGGTTTTGCTAACCTCACCAAGTGAAATCTTAATTCCATCAACTGCCATTTCGTACACCTCCTATATTTATAACGAATGATTAGGATTAGTTCGTTAATCTCTTCGCTTGGTTAACAACCTCATTTTGAGTCTCACGATAAGTTTTTGCACTTAGCTTTAAGAACTCTGAGTATTGTCTCATTAAATTTGACATTTTTGCAAAGTCATCCATGAAGCCTTTGATTTGCGTTACATATGCAACATTATCAGTACCTTGCCATGCAGCTCCCATACCTTCAACCTCTGTATAAAGAGCTTTATAAAGTCTTTCATAATCAGCTGATTGTTGGTCCATTTTTGTTGCTGCTGTTTCTAATTTCGCAGGATCCACCGTAATTGAACGTGCCATGATATTCTCACCTCCTTTAAAAAAAAGCGTAAGCGCCTTGCTCAGACCCGATTGGCATAAGACAGTCCGACGAGAAGGTTGCCTTTTACCTTCTTGGCGGAATGGTTTATGGCACGAGGGGCTAGGCGCTAGAGCTAGACAATCTGAAAAGCGTAAGCGCCTTGCTCAGACCCGATTGGCATAAGACAGTCCGACGAGTAGGTTGCCTTTTACCTTCTTGGCGGAATGGCTTATGACACGAGGGGCTAGGCGCTAGAGCTAGACAATCTGAAAAGCGTAAGCGCCTTGCCCAGACCCGATTGACATATGCCCCTTGCCCATCGCCGAACAAAGATAAACATTGTAATAATAGTAATAAACTAGTCTACAAAACTGAAAAATAGTGTCAGCTACCTTATATTCGCCTTAATTCATTCCCAACTCGACGATACTTATCAGCAGCCGATTGTAGACTTGAAGCACATTTCACAGAGCCAATCCCCTTGAATTCTGACTGAATTCCGTGAGAAATCGATTCAAGCTCCCTAGAAATGGCATCAATCTCGTAAATGATGCGATTTACCTTATTCCTCACTTCAGGTTTCATGTTAATCCTCCAAACTTACTAGTTAAAAGATTGATCAGATGCTAACGGCGTAGTGACCTTGCTTTGTTTGTTAACTTCGCCTCGTCTCGTTCAAGGAGTTGCGCAGTATTTCGTAAATAGTTAATGTTTTGATTGATTCGATAGTTAAACGAAGTCAAGATGTCTGCCTTAAACACATGGTTCAAATCAAGCAAATCAACTTCCCAATATAGCTCATCAATCCTGTCATTTAGAGCACTAGATTTCCGCATTAACGCTTCAAGTCTTGCTGCATAATAATGCAACCTTGATAAGTCCACCTTGATAAAAGGTTCGACTGGGAAGCCTGGACCTCTAATTGCATCGATCACACCAGCAAAAAAGTTTTGCACTTTTTCTTTTACACTATCAAAATAGGAAGTTAATTTTTCCTTAAGCTTTTGGGTAAGCTTTTGGACACTAGCAACAAATGCCACACACGCATCCTTAATCATTTCGCCTGCCTTCTTAACCCCTTTAATCGTTGCATCAATAACTCCAACAACGGCTGCACCAATTGCGGTGACTGCTTGGTAGCCAAATTTTACGATCTCAACACCGTAGCCAACCCCAATCATAACCGCGCTAGAAACATCTCTTACAAACGTAGAACCCTCAGTCGAATGTGCAAAGTTACCATCTTTATCAAACTCAACACTCGTTTCATAATGGGGGTAGAAAAAGTCTGGAAAAAATTCCTTTATACCCTTATTAATCTCAATCACTTTATCGACATATGGGGCATGCCCCAACTGTGAAACGATATCGCCATGGTAGACAATAAAATCATAGCGTTCCCCTTTAAGTGCTTCCTTTTGCTCATCTGTTAGTGAATTCCAATAAATCGGAGCGCCATTGATGATATGCGCTCGAAGATCATCATCTAGATTGTTAACATAAACATAGGTTGCAAGGTTCCCGCCTTTTGAATGCCCTAGCACAAAAAGTGCACCATCCACATCCGATACGAGGCTGTTATAAAATTGATTCGCTTCAATCTGCTGCTGAATTTCAACCCCAACCGCAGCCTCCACATTTGACTTCCAGTCAGTCGCCAGATGATCCTTATTTGTTAAATCCTCACTGCCTCTAAAAACGGCTGTTGCATTGCCTTCATCATCTTTAAATCCATAACCGACAAAACCTGATGCAGATTTCCCTTGTGAATTATTATTTTCATTCGGATTGTTATTTTGATAGCCTACAAGCTTTATATCTTTCAAGTTTGAATTCGGATTTTCATTAAGATAGGTTTGAATATTTTTAAACCGTTCTTCTTGAAGGACACGTTGTTCTTGGTCGACATATGATAAAAACTGTTTAATTGTTAACGACCCACGTGCACTATCATTCACACGAACATTGGGTGGTAAATCAATGTATGACATCTGGAGGAGAAGATTTTTCTCTTCTTCTGTTAAGTTATCAAGAGACATGTTTCTTTACCCTCCAATTGGCTGATAGTTTTCAACGACATCTTCCGGGCTGACAGACTCATAACGGTCATCAATATTCACATCTCCATACACTTTCGCATCAAGATTCGTCCATGGAATGTTATTCACATACGCTGTCCTTATGTATTCAGAAATATCTTCAGATGCATCAACAAATCCGACAGAGACCGTATATTGCGCAGTTCCCAAATTTTTCACAAGGTCATATAAATTTGTAATTCCTTCACTATACTCGCTTACATCTGGCTCTCCAGCCGTTTTAATACCAACATCAAGAACAACTCTCACATTGTTATCAACTTCACCCATAAACTCTTGAAGTGACATATTGATCATGGAATCATCAAATTTCGTTGAGTTAATATACACCAAAACTTTATACTCACTATCTGCAGGTATGTGTTGCTCGATTTGGGGAGCTAATTCAGCTTTAAGTTCCTCTCCCCAACGAGCTGCAACATAATTATCAAAAAAGACGTTCTTCTTTTTACTGTGCTCTTGAGCAACGAACACAATATCAGCATTTCCCTTTGGATGAAGGACCACCTTGTCTTTCCCATACAAATCAGCCAAGAACTTGCTCCCTTCTTTTACGGTTTCAACTTCAAATTCTTGGTTGTACTTCTCCTCCACATACTGGACAACTTGATCACCTGAATTCATACACCCAGTTCCTCCTATGATTAGAATGAGTAGAGTCATAGCTAGTACCATTCTTTTTTGCAGCTTCATTTTGCACCCCTTACAACAACATCAATTTCGCCCCATGTAACAGGCCGACTTCCTCAACTGTCTGATTCATACTATAAATCGTGCCTGTTTCCCTGTCACAAAGGACGGTATTTTCTGTTGCGTTAAAATAACCTTGGGTAAGCTCTGTCATCGTATTTGACAACAGGTAAGCTACTTCCCATATTTTACTTTCTGCTGGAATAAAAACATCATACGTTTGACTTGAGGCTGGTATATAGACTTCAACAAGTATTTTATCCATATATTACCTCTCCCTCTTCTTTACGAGCTGACACGGTTAAAAGTTTCACAAGATTTACTTTTCCTTTGTTAACTACATAACCAAACTGCTCAGGAAGCTCTTGATACATATCCATTGTGACCTTAGAAATTTTAAATAAATACTGATCTGTAATGCCATTTCCAATCCAAATTCCATCACTAACTGAAACTTGTAGTTTAAACCAACTTTCAAACGAAACAGTATTCAAGCTATCACTGCTATCGGAAAGGATGATAAAGACATCTAAAGAGTCCCCTTTTTCTAAAAACATCTTTAATTTATCAAGCCCATCTGCTGAAAGCACAGAACACAAGTCAGTAAACGAATCAATTATCACTGTAATCGGCTCAAAGGTCGGTGCTGCTTTTCCTTCTGCGATTGCATCCTTCTTCGTATTGTTACGATAGACAAGCGTGTTAAATAAATGAACAACTATTTCCTCAAGCTCATTTGGTTCACAGACATATTGATAGGAACCATCATCCAGTAAGTGCTCATTTATATCAATCACAATCACTTCATGCTCGCCTCTTGTTGTTAACACCTCTGCTACACCTTGCATAAACCCTGCACAATGTTCACTACTGTTTGAAAGAACAAGATTCACAAATGATTTCGTAAAATCATACGTAGCGACATTGAGTGAGCTTTTCTCAACACCAATAGGAAACTTTGTGATGGAGTTATATTGAATTTCTTCACGTAAATACTCTGTATCAACTACATCCGGTAGCACCGGTATTCGTCTTGCCCCGCCCTTCTTCCAATTTTGTTGAAGCTTGCGACAATATTCTGTAATGAATTGATAACGGTCGGTTGCATCTTCGTTAATTTGGGCAATCTGGAACTCATATACATCATCGCTTTTGAAAATACCTCGACCCTTATGTTTTGAAGGATATACACCATCAACATTTCCTAACACACCTGAATATTCCGTTGTATCGTTAAGCTGTAACACGTAGGTCTGCTTAAAGTTTTGTAACAACCTGTAGCGAATTGCACCTGTATTTGCAGCAGTCACAATAAAATAAACACCATATTTTGTTCCCTCACGTGTAAGGAACGAAATGGTTTCCTCATACGACTCATACATTTCAGAAAATGCGGCATAGTTATGAATCACAACCACAATCGAAGGCAATCCATCTTCAGAAAGTCGATTATAGGTCTGAAAATCTCCTCCGTAATTCGATAATTGCTTCTTACGTCTTGCAATTTCATCACTCAACATCTTAAAGAGATTATCAATTTTTTCACTTTCATGTGATAAAAGAACATCCCCAACATGTGGCGCATCACGGAACCAGCTTAATGTTTCTGAGCTAAAGTCTAATAAATACGCATTGAATTCATCTGGTGTATGTTCTTCCATCAAAGAATACAGGAGGGTTGAAACCATTGTTGTTTTGCCGCTTCCTGCTACACCATAGATTACTGTGTTTCCTTCGTTCGTAATTGGCAACCTCAGTACCATCTGTCTTTGGTTTGCCGGATCATCATATTCACCCACAACTGGGTTCAGTTCAAAGCTATCTGTATGAGCAATCCCGTATTTCTTTGTTAACTGATCTAAATAGATAAGCGCAGGAATTGGCTCTAACCACAACTGCTTGACCTTAATTTGTTCTTGGGTTGCTAATGTTTCTAAGTATTTGGTCACCTCATCAATTTGTTTAGGAGGATTTTTTACAAGCTTTTTATTACGATCAATTCGCACATTTTTTATCACTCGACCTAACGAATCGACTACACTGACACTTTCGTCCTTCCGTTTTTCAAGTCTGTCAGAAGGATAATATGGAGCTCCTGCCCATGCAGATTGACCAAGCTCAAACAATTCATTATAGCCAACCTGTAAGAAGAAACGCCCTGTTGTTGATAATTCGGCAGCATCAGGTCGTTTAATAACCTCCATACTATCTGCTTTTTCCTGCACTTTTAAACTGATACGGAATTTACTATTACTCCATATCTGATCGTCAACCACACCGGAAGGCTTTTGCGTTGCTAAAATCAAATGGACACCTAAGCTCCGTCCAATTCGAGCCGCACTGACCAATTGTTCCATAAACTCGGGCTGTTGTGTTTTTAATTCGGCAAACTCATCAGAAATCATAAATAAATGCTGTAATGGCTCGGAAACAAGTCCTTCTCGATACAGCTTTTGGTATTTATAAATATCAATATTACTTTCATTCATACGTCTGCTTGTTTCACTAAAAATGGCTTGGCGACGTTTCAATTCACTTTGGATTGAGATTAGTGAGCGTTTCACGGCAGCACCATCTAAATTTGTAATTGTGCCAGCTAGATGTGGGAGATTTAAAAACGCATTTGCCATTCCCCCACCCTTGTAGTCAATTAAAATAAATGCGACTTCATCAGGGTGATAATTGACAGCTAACGATAAAATAAACGTCATGATAAATTCACTTTTACCTGACCCAGTCATCCCCGCAATGAGTCCGTGTGGACCATGGTATTTCTCATGTAAATCAAGTGTAAAAGGCTCTCCCATTGTATTCACACCAATTGGTGTTTCAATCGTAAGAACCGGATTGTTCTCTTGCCAACGAGTCAACGCATTTAAATGTTCAATTTTACTTACTCCGAACATTTCTAAGAAAGTAACCATTTCAGGCAATGTATATGCCTCAACCGAGGAAGCAAGCTGAATGTTTGCTAGTTTAATCGCAATTTCTTCCTCATCATTACGCGTGTAATATTCAGCATCAAACGCTGTAAAGGAACCTGAAATATCATCTTTATCAAAGATTTTTGACATGTCCTGTTCTAGTTCAACAACCATGGAACATTCTTTCGGAAGATTCTTTAACTCGTCGTATAGTGTGACAAGACTAAAGCCGATGTTCTCCTTTTCTTTTAACAGTAAGTAGATCATTTCAGCCTTAGAGGCAAGTGCTTTACTCATTGAAAAAATCACATAGTGCTGCCCAACCTCTTTTAAATCATCTTCTGTTAATTCAGAGCGATGGAGAATTTCTTTTTCAAAATAAGCAGACAGCTCTTTTACTTCATTAGCGTCTGTTGCAATGAAACGAATCTTCTTCTCTTCGTCCCACACATGTGGTAGCCACTTAACAAATTTCCAAGTTTCATGGTCGTCTTTATCATAAAGAAAAACAAGCTTCAGCTCATCATAACTATGAAGTGACGTTAACTGAAATAGTAGCCCTTTAACAAAGTCTATAACTTTTTTGCGATCACCGATGACACCACTTACGAGTTCTTCTACAAACGATAAGGTGACAGGTACCTGATGTAATATATGCGGTGCTTCAACCAATCTATAAAGCTCTTCCTGAAGATTGTCATCCTCGAGCATGAACTTCTTCTCAGGATACTTAATCTCTGCATCTAATGGTAGGTCCCCAATTCCGAGACGGACTTTTAAAAAGTCATTTTGCCCAATTGCCCGCTCCCAAAGATTTCGTTTTCGCAACGTAATTCTTGAGACACAGTTTTGAAGTGCAACATGGTTTTCGTGCAGAATTTCACTTTGTAGCTTGCACTCGTCTAAAATGACCTGGTTCATTTCTTGTAGATACTTTTTATATTTTTCCTGTCTGATTTTTTCGTTCTCAATACGCTTTTTCTTTTCATACCGTTTTGTGAGAATCGGCCAAAGGACAGTTCCAATCAACATGCTAAGTGACATCATCAGTGTCGGCATTGCATACATAATGTCTCCACCACGACTCATCACCGTTTGGAGTGTAAATAATCCTGTAAAAAGCGAAGCCATTCCCATCGTGATGGAAGGTCCTAGCATAAACATCAAAGGAGTTTCATCTGGATTTCCCTTTGACGGAGGTGGGTCAATCTTAATCTCTGCCGTCTTTATATCCCGTTTAAATCGAGGCGAACGATAAAATATATCATCATTTGCTTCCTTTACATGAAAATCATCGAGCTCTTCATCTTCCTCGATGATCGGCTTCTCCACAATAAAAGGACGTATTGCATGGCGATCTAAGAAGACAGATTGATGGGGATTGTTTAACGAGAGCAGTTTCCCATTAAAAATGATCTTTAGACCCATAATATAAATCACATCACCTGTTGAAAGGCGCTTTTCATTTATTCGCTCTCCATTGACATATGTGCCATTTAGACTATCAAGATCGCTAATGATTGCCTGCCCTGTTACGTCATATTCAATTTTGCAATGTGACCCTGAAACAAGCTTATTCGAAAAGCGAATGTGGCAATCATGGTCCCTACCAATTTTTATACTATTTTGCGTGACTTCATGCTTCGTATATTCATTCCGACCTGAAGTTGGTGGTTCCACATACAAAAGCGATGAAGAACCCACTTCGTTATATATGGGATAAGTTTTAAATGGCTCAACTGCTTGCTTACTGACAATTTCACCTCTTGAATCCTGTAGAAAGGCATTCTTATTGGACTTTATGTACCAATTACCTTCCTCCGCTTCAACAGCAATCATGTCCATGTTCTTACCATCAGCATCGACTGACTGTATAATATATCTCCCCGTAATCCTCTCAGGTAAAACGGAAGTAAACACTCGATCTTTATCAAAAAGAGTAACAATCAAAACAATCTCTCCAATCGAAAAGCGGAAGGCGCTCGCTCAGAGGCGACAAGCATAAGACAGGGCAGCGAGAAGGTTGCTTTTTAACCTTCTTGATGAACTGACTTATGACTCGAGCCTCTAGCGCCTGGAGCTAGACATAAATAATTCGAAAAGCGCAAGCGCCTTGGTCAGACCCGACAAGCATAAGATAAGCCAGCGAGAAGGTCGCTTTTTGACCTTCTTGATGGACTAGCTTAGGTCTCGAGGGTATTCACATACTATAGGTCCACCTTAAATGTTAACTAACACTTACAAAGAGTTGACTTTTATTATGTAGCTAGTCTATTATATCTAGGATAGTTTAATAGACCAGTTTTTTGACAAAATCTGTACATATTTTTACAAACATACCCTAAAAATTACCTTATAAATCGATTTTGGTCAAACCGTGTTGAATACGATATATACAGATTTTGTAAGTCGTAAGTCCCTAATTTACTTAAATGCTATCTAAATAATGGAAAGATAATATAAATCACTAATTGTGACCTATAAATTTATGACTAATCTAACAAGCTCCATAAAATTAACGAGTAGGTCTAATTAATTAAATGGAGTATTTACTCTGAATTTTTATAGGTATTTGTACTCATTTTTACTAACGTTAAGCTATTCCTCGAGACTTGACTGTATAACTATTTTGTGTCCAAGGAATCATGTCTAGTTTACAGTTGTACTTTGTGTTCTATTACCTAATTTAGGAGACTATCTTCAACTCAAACAGAAGTAAGCCGTTACATTTGTTTCCTTAGCTTGCTCACCCTAAACCCAAGGAACATATTTAATTAATCCTACAAAAAAACATCTCATCTTTTATATAAGGAAAAAAGAGCATTCCCACGAATACTCTTTACACACCTTCTTTTGCTCGATTATATTTAGCTCTCTTATAATATGTCCAAATAAAAATTACAACCGCTATAAAACCTAAACCACCTGCACTAATAACACCGAATACTATAAACAAGAGGTTTTGAACAAATCCTTCTTTCACAGACAGTACCACTTCTGTGTCCTGCGAGCCATCATACCATGCTGATAGGACATAGGTTCCAGGCTCGTCAATGTCAAATGTGAAGACCGATACACCCTCACGACCATTGACATTAAACGTCGAGCTTGTTGAATTCTTTAATTCTACTGGATTATTTGTTGCTTTGTCCTCAAGGAGCACTTGCAGTCCTGATATACTCTGATCTGTTTGGTATACCTTTCCATCAACAACACTTCGATATTCATAAAAGATTGTGTATGTACCTTCCTTATCAAATGTTAATTCTTTGAATCCAGGAACGACAACTTGCTCATCCAGATTATCACTAGACAACGAAAGTGATAAAAGAACCACACATAAAATGATACCTATAGCTAAAATGCCCCCTGCTAGAGCATAGCCCTTTTTACTTGGTGCCTTACTAGTATTCATAGTAAACTCCTTTTCTATCTTTTTACTGAAGCCCCATTTAAATAGTTTTCTTTCATAACAGGATAAACTTTTGCTTTTATCAGACCCACAAATATTATAAATGGAATGCATAGTACTAGTCCGAGTAACGTAATTGGCCCGTACAAAAATGAACTACAAATAATAACAATTGAATAAATAACAGGAATGAGATACACAGGTAAAAATAGTATATTCATCATCAAAAGTGATGCATATTTCCACTTCTCCAAGTTAGTGTTTGCTTGTAGACTTTGTTTTCTGCATTCTTTAATTTCTTCAATTGTTATTTTCACTACATCAACAAAGATCCTTAGATTCATAACTTAGTTTTCCTCTTGATCAAATGCTTCTTTCAAGCGCTCTCTTAAAACGACTTCTCCTTCTGTTTCCAAACCCTTAAACACAACATCTACTATCTGATTATGATAAAAGAATACATTCGTATCATCAGAGATGTGGCCTTGAGGATATGGACATGCGACATAATCGAATACATCCTCTGAATTGGCTCTTTGTTGTTTTCTTCCATATACCATGATTGCTTGCTGAATTCCTTCAACCATAACTACCGACCCAATAGGTAAGAGTTCTGTAGATTTTATAAGTCGTAACGAATTTATCTCATTTGTCATGTTAAAATGTACCTCCTTCATAATTTTCAATAATGGTCATGTGTAAGCTCCCTAGTCATCTTGCTTTTCAATCGCGACACCAAGCTTTATCCCTAGGATAACCCTAATGTCTAGCGAGGTTTCCATTCCTACCTTTACCTCTCCACCTGCACCACCTGCAGATACACCACCAATTAACTTAATATTATGATCAGTAAACGGAATCGGAATGTATATTCCCCCTTCTGCTTCTGCCATTGATGCTTTTGCACCAATTCCAAGCGAGTTATTATCAAATCCAGCAAACGCTGATGCTTTTAGTATATCAGCCGATCCACCAACACCCAATCTACCAACCACAGGAATGTCGCCATCCAATTGAGTACGACTTTCAAAGTTTAAAACTCTTGCTTCTGCTTTCGCAAGTGGTAAAACTGATTTTCCTCCGACACTCGCTGTACCACCTGCACTCAGCATATCAAGGCTATTTTTCATATCAATAACATTTGTATCAATATTTACTTGCCCGTTAATACCTGAGAATTTCCCAGATCCCCCAATCTGACCGTGCCCGTTGTGGAACCCACTAAGTCCTGCCCAGTCATACTCATAATATCCTAATCCTGCTCCAGCTTCGATACCATATGCTGAAGAAGGCTGTTTATCACCAAGTAAGTACCCATCACCTTTCCAGTGTCCTGGTGCAGATTGATTTCCTTGATCTGTTGCTGTTACTGGTGAGTTCGTCAGATTTGTTGTATTTATCTCTTTTGCCCCAGTTGTCGCTGACGGTGCTGCCTCTTTTGCTTGTGTCCCACCAATTTCTGGAGCCAATCTAAGATCTGTTGCCCATGCGGCACGTGCCCCGCCTGTCAATTGTCTTGTAAATTGACTTCCTACTGTTGCAACAGCTGTTGCCTTAGAAGCTAATCTACTCTCTGCAGCAGAATAATTATCAACTGATGTATTAACCACCGCTTGTAATTGACGTAATTGTGACTCGATTCTTTGTATAGACGTTCGTGCCTGGTTTATCCTATTATTAATATTATTACGTGCTAATATCCGTCCATCAATTCCATATTTAGTTACGGTAACTCCCGACTCAATATTAGCCACCTTGGAAATTGATGGATTTAAACCCGCTGCAACGGAGCTTTTAATAAAATCAGGTTTAAGCTTAATCGATCCCAACTCTCACACCCCCTCAAAAACCTATCCCCCAAAAACGCAAAGTTCTACTAATTTATTCTAAATCTTACTTTCTTTCATATAAAGGCGTCTAACTACCTAATTACATCTCAGTCACCTGTGAAAAACTAATCATCTAAAATGTGTTTCACCACAAAATATAGTTCCTTTTTCCTACATATTTTCTACTCGTTATAAAGAAAGCTTGGCAAAATGCCAAGCGCAAACGTAAAACTACAAATGAAGATCTTGCTTATAAAATACTATCACCATACTTGCAATTATTTTAACGTAATTGAGGACCTTGGGTGCGTAATGCTGCTGCTCTTGTGGCTGCTTCTTTTGCTTCCTCTTCACGTTTGATTTGATATGCTGTAGATATAATAGCTGGTGCAATAGAGTTTAATAATGTAGCGGCCTTTGTAATTTCACTATCAATCTTTTCAATCGATTGGTTTATAAAGAGCATTTCCTGTGCTTGCCATCCATGGTTAAGATTCGCCTTTACATTTAGCAGCCTTGCCTTGATTTCTTGAAGCTCGGAAGCATATCCTTTTAACTTATTGGCCTGGGCACTAGCCATGTGGACATTGATTCCCACCTAACCACCTTCTTCATCTATCATTTTTCCAATATTATCCCTATCCATTATAAAAGGTGCTCACCAAAAGTGCCAGAAAAATACCATTTTTATTATATTTATACATATCAGCTATTCATAACGCAGTGATTCTATTGGATCCATTTTTGAAGCTTTATTTGCTGGTAGCAACCCAAAGATAATTCCAATCACCATTGAGAAGAGAATTCCACCTAACACTACTTGCCAAGAAATGAGAGATGGCCAACCTGCAAAAAAGGCAACAATTGACGAAACAACCCACCCCAGGAGGATACCAATGATTCCTCCGATGAGCGTAAGGATAATCGATTCAATTAAAAACTGTGTGAGAACTTGATTTCTTGTTGCACCAAGTGCCATGCGAATGCCTATTTCACGTGTCCGTTCAGTAACGGAAACAAGCATAATATTCATAACCCCGATTCCACCGACAAACAGAGAAATACCAGCGATACTTCCAATAATTAAGGTCATTATTCGTGTGATTTGCCCAATTCCCTCTGCCATTTCTTCCATATTTATGACTTGGTAAGAGTCTTCAGTGTTATGCATGTTATTTAGCTGAAAAACTGCCTTTTCTCCTGCTGTTTGAATTTGGTCAGTTGACACAGCTTGGAGCGTCACCTGCGTTATCTCATTCTTCCCAAATATCATTCTCCAAGTATTGAAAGGAAGATAGATATCCATTGATCCAAAGGAGAAAAGTCCCGTTGGTTTCTCTAATACTCCAATAATTTCGACAGGCTGATTCCCAATGTGAATGACCTCTCCGATTGGATTCTTACTCTCAAAAAACTCTTCCTGTAATGTATGACTAATTAACGCGACCCTTCTTCCACTAAGAAAGTCGGAAGATGTTAAGCTTTGTCCTCTAGCAATTTGCAAATTATTCAGGTCAATATAGGGTTGGTTTACACCAAAAATTGAGCTATCAGCGTTTTGATCTCGGTATCGAATCGGCGAGAACTCCGAACTCGACGCGACAACCTGTTTAATTTCCGGTATTTGTTCTAGTGCCTTTATATCGTCCTGAGTAAAGGCTGCTTCATAAAAAATATTTGGATTTGCCTGTATTTCCTCTTCACTAGGCTGATAAAACAATTCAATTGTATTCCCAGGTCCAATAATCTGTGATTTTAAAACAGCTTCCCCACCTTGGCCAATGGCTACTACAATAATAACGGCCCCTACACCGATGATAATTCCAAGCATGGTTAACACAGAACGGAGCTTATGAGCCTTCAATGAGCTTAACGCCATTTTCATATTTTCCATTAAGCTCATTGCTGTGACCCCCTTTTTGGTTCATCAGCATGGACAATCTCACCATCTCGAACTATTATCGTTCTTTTTGCATATTCTGCTACTTCTACCTCATGTGTGACAAGCACGATCGTCGTGCCCTCTTCATTTAATTCTGAGAATTGCTCCATGATTGATTGACTCGTTTTGGTATCAAGTGCACCTGTCGGTTCATCTGCTAAAATTAGCTTGGGATTATTGACAATCGCACGCGCGATCGCAACCCGCTGCTTTTGACCACCTGAAAGTGCATTTGGTAAATGGTCCATGCGATCGCCTAATCCCACCTTTATTAGTGCCTCTTGGGCTCGAGCCATTCTTTCATTCTTAGGAATACCGCTATAGATCATTGGTAATTCAACATTTCTTAATGCGGTTAATCTTGGCAACAATTGAAACTGTTGAAATACAAATCCAATTGATTGATTTCGTACACGTGCCAAATCAGCGTCTTGATACTCTGATATATTTTCTCCATCAAGGAAGTATTCACCTGATGTCGGCTTATCCAGGCATCCAATAATATTCATAAGCGTTGATTTACCAGAACCAGATGGTCCCATAATTGCGGTAAATTCGCCTTCAATAATAGATAGATTAATTTGTTTTAATACTGCAATCAATTCTTTACCTAAGGAATATGACTTGGTGATATCTCGGAGCTCAATCATTTAATTGTCACTTCCGTCCCATCTGCGATATGTTCAGAAGGATTTACAATAATTTGATCTCCCTCTTTTGCGCCGTCAAGAATTTCAAGACTTTCACCTGAAGTAATGCCAATTTTAATTTCACTTTGACGAGCAATATTATCTTCAACTATATATACAAACGTTTTGTCACCTTCATATTTTACTGCTTCAGCTGGGATAACTAATGTTTCTTTACGCTCCGTTTCAATTTCCATGACTAACTGAAAACCTGGCTTTAAATCCATCTTGTCACTTGTAAGTGAAATAATAATTGGGTATTGAACGGCTTGACTATCTCCTTGCATACCCACACCATGTTCAATTGGCAATGTCCCTACTTTCGAGACTTCTCCTTGCCATTGCTCGTCTGGTACCGCATCAGATTCAAGGATAACCTTTTGTCCTTCCTTTACCTTTAAAGCATCATACTGAGATAGCTGTCCTGACGCAACCGTTTTATTAAGGGTTCCTATTAAAATTCTTGGTTCTGGTGTAGCAGCTTGTGCAGGATTTGGCGGTGTTTCATTTACTGAAATTACAGTCCCATCAAGTAAACTAGTAATCTCTAAATCTTTTACTCGCTCTTCAAGTAAATCCTTTTGCAGTAAGGTTTGACGTAGCTCCAGGTTCGCCATTCGTTTTTCTGCTTCAAGTTGATCATACTCAGGTTCTAGCTGTTTATCAGCTTCCTTTTTACCAATTTGCTTTCGTAGATCCTTCTTTCTTTCATCTAAATGGTCTATTTGCTTTAATACTTGGTTAATTCGCAAATAGCCAGACTCTATTGAAATTTCATTTTGCTCAACTTCTAGCTCCAACTGTTGGTTCTTGAGCTTCGCAATTACTTCTCCCTTTTTAACCTTTTGACCTTCTTCAACAAGAATTTCATCAATCTCTCCAAATTCAGGAGATTCATAAACTTCCTGTGTATTCTGAAGTTCTAAACTTCCGGGTATCATTAAAAACGAAGAGATTTCTTCCTTTTTTGCCTCAGTCACTAGGACTGAAGGAGTTTCTGCAAATACTGTTCGAAAGACACTAACACCTACCATTACTACTATAAGAGTAGTGATTCCGATCCCAATCCAAACCTTCTTTTTCATTACATTCCTGCAATCCCTTCAAAGGCTGCCCCTAATGCGGCCATGCCTACACTAACTAAGAAGAAGGCAATTGCAAATGTCCATGCTGCACCTTTAGAAAGCTTACCGACTTTTTGTAAACCAATTGCCGTTAACACAACTGTCCAAATCGAAAAGACTTCAAATGTTGCCAATACAAGAGAATCACTGTTTAGAAGACCTGCAAGACTCGTAACATATATTCCCACTTTTCCACCAATAGCAGATTGAATAATATTGTTTAATAATAGTCCGATAGCACCTATAAATGTTATATGTGTATTCATTGAAAATAATTGTTTAAACGTTGCATCCTTCTTGAAGATTTTTATAATAATTAAGTAAATTACTGTAGATACTAAGATGCTAAAAATAGGAGCGATAACCCCTGAAACCGCTGTAGTAATCTTTGTGAATCCTAAGAATAACTCTGCTTCTTCTACTGAAATTCCTGGTACAATAATATCTTCCACTGTCATTGATACTGCCAAGATTATAGATGCAATGGTATAAAGCAAGGTTACAATCAGTAACGGTATCCAAATACGAGGGGTCTCCCGCACCTTCCCAAGTTGCTCACTCGGGCTCAAAATCATTCCAAAAATTGATGGTTTTGCTACATTTCCTTGTGTCTCTTTTTCCATGTTCAACTACACTCCATTCATTATTTTTTCGTCCTATGTTACTACGAATTAATAGATAAAAAGTTTCATTTTTATTATAACAGGGGTATAACAGGGGGACGGTTCTCCTGCCTCATTTCGACCTACTCTACTTAATTTCTACTATTTCCCTTTATTTTTCCAATTAATTTCCCGAGAAATGTCGAAGCACACGGACCAATCTCCTGACTCTCCCAATTTATTAGTTTCATCTACACTTCTATAATACTAAAATAGGATTTTTCCTATAGGTGCATTTTAAACAAACGTTTGTTTAATTAATAAGATGCATGTTTCAACGCCCTAAACAAACGTTTGTTTAAATCTTCAATTATTTTAATATAAAAATTTTTAGGTTATTTTTCACATTTCACTCCATGGTCTACCAATATCTCTGTTAATCTTTCTTTCATTTCACTTGATGTCACAATACAGTTAGTGAAGTATCCTTTTGTTGTTATTCTTAGCTCATAGCCTTCATTTACTTCTTTCGAATATCCATAATATCTGTGTTTAATATCAATTCTATTAAAATAATATGTTTTCATACTTTTCCAAGGTATAAATCTACTGCCACTGACAATTCCATCAGTTCGGATGGCAAATACATTAAAGAGACTTTGTGAATGGATAAGAGGGAGAAACAACCACATGTAGAGAGTCAATTCAAAATCATCAGAGAAAAGTCCTATAATGAATATAAAATACATGAACATAAGCATGAATAGATAAATAAGAATTCCCCACTTTTGGTCTGAGTATCTTGCCCATGTAACAGGTTTTTGCGGATACTTCCGTAACACCTTTCTTTCCTCATTTGTCGTAGGTAACAAAGGAGTCTGCTTCATTTTAATCATGACCTGTATAAATCGATAACTATAGAACACTATGACACCAAAAGCTACTATATATAATACTACCTTCAAAGTCTTCCACCTTCTTTCAAAAAGTAGTTAGTAACTCAAACGATATTATTATTGTGCATTCGTTCAAAATCCTTACTTAAACTTGCCTTTTTTAATCTTTTTAACGTCAAAAGGTTCTTTACATCCGAAGCATTGTCGTAGGATAGCTGAATATGGAAATAATTAATATACTCAAGAATTGCAAAAATATAAATAAAGACAGTTACGTATCCCCCTCCAGATGGTAAAGGATCCCATTTCAATAAATCAATAATAAAAGCGACTGGTGTTACAATAATCAGAACAATATTCCAATTTTTCAACTTTCGCAGTAATATAACGATTTTACTAAGAGTAACTGCTGAGTGACTTTTTTTTACTACTTGCAACTTTGAATACCAATACATCGTCCCTTGAAGTAAGAGAAATTCTAGAAGACAAAAAGAAAGCCAGAAGGATGATAGTGAAAAGAGTTGTAACTCTGGATAAGCATAATTCACTAAGAAACTTACCCCGATAAAAGCCATAACTGCCGACAATTCCCCCGTATATAAATAAGAGAGCCTCTTCTCAATACTCTTTTTCATTTCAATTCTCCTTGCATGTCTTCAAATTTATATTAATTACATTTCTTATGTTTATTTACGATTAAAACTCAAAATAGTTTCACTTTTTAGTATCATCATTTCAAAAGAGGCTGTCCCATTAGGTTAGGTGACTAACATCCACTAAACTTCAATATCTAGATACAGCTTTTTCGATACTAGAAATTGAGTCGCGGAGCCTATTACCTTACATGGGACAGCCTCTTTTATATATTCTCTTATTACTCCATCGTTGCTAAAATTTCATCTATTTTACGTGATACTAACGGATAAAAGTTACTTTTAGCACTTTTTGTAGAATTTCCACCAAAAAAGTTTGTACCTGGGCAAGATTTCACATCATAATCTTTCGCATTATCTAACACTCGTTCTCCTGTCTTTAGATTCCACCAATGGTGATAGGTAATGCTATCAACTGAAGGCGTCAATCCAAACTTTATACAAAGTAATGCAGTAATGTAAATGATAGTTTCTCGTTGTTCCTTAGTCATCGCATCATGCCCCGCATCAAAATTTCCAATGTTTTCAATCATAATTGCTTCTTTATTTGCACGTGGACCAATTGTACCTTCTGGCGCCATATTAAATGGCCTTGAAACAGCAATTTTCCCATCAGGAAAGGTCGTAATATTTTGGGCAATGGTTTTCCACCCCATCTCCCTCTTATGAAAATTCTCCATACCACGTAACATAATAAAATGATTATTTCCTTTAAAATGTTTGTATGATGGTGCCCAAGTATGGTGATGCTGAATCAAACTTATTTTTCGGTTGAAAGTATTATTAAAAAGCCACTTACGAAATTCCTCCCTAGTCATCAACATATGTTGCCCTTGTTTTGCAACAGTTTGAACGTCAGGATCAGACGACATCGCAGCTTGGGTAAGAAAAATTCCTAGCTGAAAGATTAAAATCATACTACATATAAAAACGATTCCTTTTCTCATTAGCACTCTTCCCTTCAATAGAACAAACAATCATATTTTCCACCCTTCATAGTTTCTAAAACTGAACTGAAAATATTCTTGAACTCATGTTTACACGGCAAAAAAAATCCCTTAAGACAAATTTGGCCTAAGGAATTTTTTCACCTACATGAATAGCTATTTAATTGGTTCTTTTTGCTACCTAAAATAACGTTTAGACTTAAGGACATTAGTATATATTACTTTTTAAAAAGGTGGTTAGAGAATGGACAAATGGCACGTTGCAAACTTATCCCAAGAACAAATGAAAAAACTGAAGGAATTAGAAAGTGAGTTAGACTGTGTACTGATTGCTTATAATGATAACGAGGGACAGAATTTAGATAATCAGGGTGGAAATATTCATGGTATGTAACTTAAGTGGAAAAATAACCCTAATGCAAAGGATAGAAATGTTATCTATATTCAATTTACATTAGATATAGTACCAAACGTCAGAATGAAGGGAAAATTCGGACATTTTCACTGAGAGTCTCTCCCAAAGTGTCAGAATGAGCATAGGATTCGGACATTTTCACTGAGAGTCTCTCCCAAAGTGTCCGAATAGACATAGGATTCGGACATTTTCACTGAGAGTCTCTCCCAAAGTGTCAGAATGAGCATAGGATTCGGACATTTTCACCGAGAGTCTTTCCTAAAGTGTCAGAATGGGCATGGGATTCCGACATATCTACTTAGAGTCACGCCAAGAAGAGCCCCCAATTTTTGGAAGGCTCTTGTTCCTACGTACCTTTCTCATTTCAAAAATTGGTGCAAATACCCTGTTAACTCTCTTGCCGCCTTTTCATGTGATAATGCTCCTGGATGAGTTCTAGACCCTACCGTTTCTTCTGTCGTATTTGGCAGTTGAAACACTGACACTTTTTTATCCCCAGTTCGCTTCGAATATGCACTAACTGCACGATAAATGCTTGGCATCATAGGCAAACCTAACATTCCATATGCCCACACGATATATGCATGTTTGTTATATTTCCTAAGTTTGGCAAGGAATGCCTCAGCTGCATTCTCAAAGGAAGCTAAATCCTCTTCATTAAAGGTACCGTCTTCATTTAACCTTTGTTTAAAAACCCTTCCAGTAGCTTCCTCTTTCCATTCTGGTGAATAAAACGCTCCGCCATCATTTGTTCCAAGGTTTACAACTATTACATCTGGTTGCCAGGCGTCAAAATCATTTTCTTCAAATGCTCCAAGCGCTTCATTTTTTTCTCCTGAGAGAACTCCGCAAACTTTCTCATAATAATCTGGCATGTTAAAATTCGGATTATTATCCCAGCTAGTAAGAACTCCCCAGCCGCTTTGAGAAAGAATCCTATGCTCCGCATTCAAAGCTTCTGCCGTTAATGTAGCATAATTATTTAGCGCACTAAACCACATTGAAATCCAATCAACTTCTGCCTTTGCCCCAAACGACCCTTCACCTGAAGTAATACTATCACCGACAAATTCTATCTTAAATGGTCTCTCTTCTACAGGGGAAAATTCACCATCAGCTTTTAGGGCATGTATTTGTAGTGAACAGTTTGGGTCACCACTCATCGCCTGAACATCTCTTACAATTCGGATATTTTTCGTTGTATCTTCATCCATTCCTCGAAATACAGGGATCCAATACCTTCCCGCTGGTAACATCTGTCTCCCTACAGGCCAGAGTTTACAAGCGTACTTATCCATGGTTCATATTGGTCATAATCTACTTCTACTTCAATCCATAGTTCTGATCCGTTTACATTTACTTCAATCCCACTGCCTGTCCAGAATAATGTTAAAGGGGAAAGACTCTCGGTTGTTCGACCATGTATTGTAAGATTTTCTATATCACTTAAATTGTGTACTTTTAATTTAGTGTTTCCCATATATTTTCCTCCACAAAACCTACGCACCCCTTTAAGTATTAACTGTGTGCTAGGTAATATTAATAACTATTTCTGTTTATTGCATTTTTTATATATTTAACTGTCCTTTTTCTTTAAGTTGGCTTTTCCCTTCACTGTGAATTAAGCCTAGCATCAAGATAATACTCACAGCAAAAGCTAGAATCATTAAGATAAACGGAAGTCTTGGATCGATTGTGTAGGACCATCCACCAATAAAGCCCGAAGGAGATATCACAACTAGGACAAGAACCTGAAGAAGGGAGAATATCTTAGCCCGTTGTTCATCGTCAATTGAGTTTGCTACCACAGCTTCTAAATACGGACTTGCAATAATCGTGCCCGCAGCGGCAAGCATCGTACTTAGGATTATCGGGGTTATTTTTCCTGGAGCAACAGTAATTAAGATGACCTTAGATAAAATCGCAAGGAAAAATCCCCAGATGATGTACTGGTTAGCCTTATTTTCATTAAACTTTGGAATCACAAAAAACATTAATCCCAGCATCGCAATTGATGATACTGCTGGAAAAATAGCAATGAGTGCATCATTAATTTTTAATGCTTCAACTAAGTAAATAGAGAGATACGTGTTTTGAATTTGCACTTGAAAGTTGAATAAGATATATACCCCAAAAACCATCATGAGTAAGCGATTACTTAGAATCGCCTTAATCGCAATGATGTATTCGTTAAAATTATCTTTGAACTTTATTTCGCTACTTTCTTTTCGCTTTCTGATTCCAACCTCAGTCTCGTGAGTGGAAAAATGCCTAGCAAAAAACATGACTGTCACACTAATTCCAAATATGATATACATAATTCGCATCGCTGGGATTAATGTAAAATGGTTGACTAACAATCCTCCTAATGGTGCAAACAATCCTCCGACTACCCCAATGAGCTGCAGAACTCGAAACACAATCGAACGATCTTTTGGGTCGGTATCTTCAACCAATAAACAATACCATGCAGTATTAGGTACTCTTAGGAGACTATTAAAAATGGCAGCAATTAAAAAGTACCAAAAATTTTGCGACACAGCCCAGATAATAGCCGCGATGCTCCACCCAACTAAATCGTAATAAAGAAGTGCGCGACGTCTTCCCATCCGATCTGTTAAATATCCACTAATAAAAGAGGTGAAGATTTGCAAAACAAGACCAATCGATGTAATCAGCCCAATTTGCTTCTCACTTACTCCTAATTGAAACATATAAACGCTTACATACATTGACAACATGCTATATGGCAGAATGAACAAAGGTTCATAAATCAAACAGCCTCTCGCATTTCCTTGGATTCTTTTAAACAAGAAAACTCCTCCAGTTAAACTAGAATCTAGAAACCTTCTATTATTTATTTTATCCCAAAATATGTTTACACCATTTAGCATCCTCATAATATAACTATTAGGATTAGTTTTTTACATTAACCTCCCCATTACAAGTACTTTTGAAATAGTAGTTTATTAAATTTAATATAATCCTGTTTTGTTGTAATTGCCATATAATTTTTTAAAGTAGAATATGTATTATTAGTAAAAAGAGTAAATGTGCGAGGCAAATTGCCATGGGCCAGACCACCAGCAAGTGTGTGCTATTATTTTTGGCTTTTGTCTTGACTCGTTAAACGCTTGCATTAGAAACCAAAACAGAAAAAAACCCAGTCATGACAACTGGGTAAATTCCTAAACTAAATTTCTACTATACTACTATTCTTTTCTAAACAAATCCATGAACCTGCTCCAGAATCCTTTCTCTTCTTCAACAATTTCCGGGTCTGTCTTAGGCTCTTCTTTTTTAATGCCTTCAGTTTTAATTACAAACTGGACAGTATTTACATTCTCATTATCAGAAGATATAAAGGATACTGCTTCAAAATCTGATTTATCGAACTCAGAAATCATTTTATCGATTTCCTCTTGCATTTGATTAGGTAAATCACTAGTTTCTTTATATAATGTGTTTGTTCCGTCATGAAGCTCCGCTACACCATTTTCTAGTTCTGCAGTTCCACTTGATAGCTCCACAATTCCTGAATGCAGCTCATTGTATGAGTTTGATAGTTTCGCGACACCTTCCGTATAGCCGATCAATCCAGAGTGGAACTTTCCATAATTAGTAGATAATGTATCTAGTCCTTGTTGTAATTGTGCCAACGAATTTTCAATATCCATCTCTTCTAATGAAGCTGATATCTGATCAGCAGTTCCAACAAGAGCATCTCCCATTTTTGTTAACCCACCACTAGTTTCAACTAATGCCGCGTCGATTGCATCAAAACCTTCCTTAACCGCAGAATATGTTCCTTTTGCAGTACGTGCAGTCGTGTACGTTTCGACTAATTTATCAAGAACCTCACTATCTGCACCACTCATATACAAGCCTTGGATTTCTTCTTCCGTTATGTCATACTCCGGAATTTCTGTCATTACTCCATCCAGAACGCTATACACTTCAGCGTAATTTTCTTGTAAAAGTAATAAGCCATTAGCCACTTTATAAAGATTTTCTGACAGTTGTGTTAATCCATCTGGAAGTTCTTGTACATCACTTAAATCCGTTTGACTTAAGCTTTCTGAAAGGGACTTGCTCATTGTAGAAAGCCCCTCATGAATTGAACCTGAAGCTGTGATAAGGCCTGAAGATGCACGCCCTAATTCAGATATTCCATTCTGATATTGCTTCGAGCCATTACGTAAGCTTCCGACACCATTGTTTAACCCTGAGACACCATTATTTAATGCTGAAACGCCATTGTTTACCTCTCCAATTGCATCAGTCAGTGTTTCCATATCTTTTGTCATACTTTTCGTATCTGGAGCATCAATTGCAATAGTTGAAGGTACGGCAGCAATTTCAACCCCATTTAATTCAAAATCAACAACATCTGCTTGTACACGTAAGTCTCCCTCTTTTTCGGGCATAACAGTAAACGTAATTTGTTTGTTTTTCCCTACATTTGCAATCATCCCACCCGGTGCCTCAATATTGCTATAAATGTCTGGATCAAGAGTAAGAGAGACTTGTAAAATATAGTTTTCAAAAAATGCTTTTCCGACATTTTCACTTGCTGCAGTTTGAATACCTATTTCAATATGTCCTTCTTTTCCTGCAAGCTCCTTTGGTGATACCTTTTTCCCATCTAATAGATAGGAAATGGTAATATCCCATGGAAGCTTACTACCATCTTTCAATGTTCCTTGATAGTAAAACTTCCCTTTAGGCGCTTTTATCCGGACCTTGTTGTCATCTTGTTCTAATTTTGATAAATCTGTTAGATTTTTCAAACTAGAATAGGTACCATAATCAACAACTGTTCCTTCTTTTGAAACATCTAACACGTTCACAACATATGCTTCGTCTAGTTGACCACTTGCATCTAATGTTGCATAAACTACTTCATCCTTAGTTGCTACTACACCGTCTGCTTTAGCCTTTGTTTCTTCAGCAGAGCTGGTATTTTCTGCTGCACCAACAAGAAATGAAGGTAAGAAGAGCATACAAGAGGTAGCTAATAACAATATTCGTTTTATTCTCATCATCATTTCTCCTCATAATAGTTTGCTTTAATCGTAGTTTTCTTAATGACTTTATCCATTACCAATAACATTGCTGGTAAGAAGAATAAGACCATAATAAAGGCAAGCAATGCCCCTCTTCCAAGCAATAATCCGATTGAACCAACGATTGGATTTGAAGAAGTAAGCCATAATATAAACCCTACACTTGATAATATCGATGCTGATATTAGAATAGAAAAAATCTTTTCGTCTAGTGTTAGCTTGATTGCTTGTAATGCTGACATCTTCTTGCGATTCTCATTGTACGCTTCTGTCAGTAATATCGCATAGTCTACCGTAGCCGCAAGCTGAACGGTACTGATAATTAGATATCCTACAAACACTAAAGGTGAATCTGTGAAATATGGTACCGACAAATTTAGCCATACGGCAGATTGTATCGTGATTAGTAGAATTAAAGGAATTGAAATTGATCTAAATGTTACGATTAGAACTATGGCAATCGTAATAACTGTCAAGAGATTAACGACTGTATTGTCTTTCGTTACCGTCGTTTTAATATCATACAATGTCACACTTTCACCAAGGCTTAACGCTTCATCGCCATAATATGAAGCTGCTATCTTCTGGACATTTTTTACGATTGAAAAGGGTATGTCTCCCTCTGTACCAGTATTTGTATAAAGAATAATCCGGCTATAGTTTTCCGAAAAGAATTGATCTGTTACCGACTCATCAAGATATTCAGGCGGAATAACAGAGTCAACCATCGTTACGTAAGAGATGACACTTGTTACATGATCAACTGTTTCTAATTCTTGTGCTAACTCTTGCTCTTTCGCTACGTCACCTTTAGGGACTAATAGAACAATTGGTGTTGATTGTCCAAAGGCCTCTTCGATTGCGATAAAATCGCTACCTGCACGAGAACTCTCTGGTTGATCCCCAATTCCATACGTGAATGTCGTATTGCTTTGTGCTAAAAAGCTTGGAACGAGAATCGCAAAAACAACGATTAAGCTCGGTATTTTAAATTTCAAAAGAAATGTCCCAATCCCGTTAAAGCTAGGAACAAAGCTTTTATGTTTCGTTTTATCCATCCATTTATATAATGATAATGTTAATGCTGGTAAAAATACCATTACACTAATAAAGCTTAGTAGAATCCCTTTTACTAAATTCACCCCGAGGTCCGAACCAATCTGAAAGTTCATAAACGTAAGGGCGATAAAACCAAAAAATGTTGTCGCAGCACTAGCTGTAATTGCCGGAAATGATCTCTTCATCGCAAGCTGCATTGCTTCTTCCGGACTATTTGTTTTCTTTCGATAGTCTTGGAAACTATGAAGAAGGAAAATCGCATAATCAAGCGATACTGCTAGCTGTAATATTGGTGCAACAGATTGTGTTACGAAAGAAACTTCACCTAAGAAAAGGTTTGTCCCTAAGTTAATTAATACGGATACCCCAATTGCAGTTAAGAAGAACAACGGCTCTATCCACGAGGTAGTTGATAAAACTAGAATAATGATAATAATAGGAACCAACAACATCCCTGCATAGAGAGACTCTTTACCAGCCATTTTTTGTGAAGTTGCTGTATTTAACGCTTCACCAGCAATAGCACCATTTTCTCCAATTAGGCTATAAATGGCATCAGTGATAGGAACTTCTTCACCAGAGGGTATACCTAATGAATATAGTGCTTTACCATCTTTATAATAGTCATCTACAGTATCCTGGTCTGCCATTTCAAGAGGTGTTTTCAAATCAATCACATCATCCAACCAAAGCACTTCAGTCACACCATCAATGGCAGCAAGTTTTTCTTTGAATTCGAGTGCTTCTTGAATTGTAACATCCGATACCATCACCCTTGTGTTCGGGACTGCAGAGGTGAACTCTTCTTCCATTATCTCAATCGCTCTTGTAGACTGAGCATCATCAGGCAAATAATCTACCATATTATAATTAACAGACACAAAAAATTGTGCTACGGTCGAGATTACTGTAATAAGCACAAAAGCGAATAGAATACTATTTTTATGTTTTATAATTCGTGCTGCAATACCTATCACGATTCACCCTCTCTTGCATTTTCATCTTTTTCACTTTATCATTATATCGGACACAGTGTTGTTTATTCAACAAACAGTTTTGTATTATACGTCCAATAAGCAACATAAATAAAAAATGTGTTGGGCAACTGAAAAAGTAAGGAGTGGAACATATTGACTTCTTCTAAATTAGATAGACGAAAGCAATATACTCGTAGGGTTTTAAAAGAAAGTTTAATAAATCTCTTAAAAGAAAAGCAGATCTCTTCCATTACAGTTAAAGAACTGTGTGAAACGGCTGATATTAATCGCTCAACCTTTTATTCTCATTACTCAGATCAGTATGACTTATTATCTAAAATTGAAGAGGAAATTATCAAGGATATGAACCAGACCCTTAGTCAATATAATTTTACTAAGGAAGAGGAAACATTACAGATGACCGAGAAGTTACTTGAATATGTCGCAGCGAACAGCGATATTTGCAGAACTCTTTTAAGTGAACATGGAGATGCTACCTTTCAAAAAAGAGTCATGCTGACTGCCCATCAGTTCACAATGCAGGACTGGATGGGTATCAACAGCCTCGATGAAGAAATTTCTGAATATGTAAGCATATTCGTTATTGCCGGGAGCATCCATGTAATTAAAAGTTGGTTGGATGATGGAATGGATAAAACACCAAAGGAAATGGCAGAAATAATTAACAGCCTAACCAACAAGGGGCTTTCTTCATTAAGAGGATGACATTCTGTATTGCATGGAATACTTTCTTCTTAAGGCTACAGTTTCTGATAAAAATTCAAGATACGTGAATCAAAAAGACAACTGGAAATTTTTTCATCTTTCTCTAATTTACACTACTAGAAATAACAAATTTACTAGTAATAAAGTCATGTATTTCTATTACGAGTTCCGTTTGCTATCATAAAAAGGCAATTTACACAGGAACATGTAACCTAAAATATAATCCTTTTTGCACTATAAGAATTGTTTATTCTTTGATTGTGGATGGATGACGAAGTTACAAACCCTCTCCGGCTTTTTGTACATGTACATGTAAGAGGATAAGCGGAAAATTTCCCGCTATTGTATTTAGGGAAGCTTAAAAAGGCGAGTATAAGCGGAAATATTCCCGTTAACGGCTCTTAATAAGGTAAAACCCAATGATTTTGACTACATAAGTGGAAAAACTCCCCTTATTATAAGGAAATATGGCTATTTTCCAATTTAGCGGGAATTTTTCCGTTTATTTTTCTAGTAAACTCAACATTCAGTTATGCAAAGTCTAATCTTGATTGTTTCTGTTATCACAGCAACTTTAATGAGTACTGATAAATAAATCTCATGATTTATCTGTACACGTTTAAAAACCTCTCCTAATTATTTTATCTATTTTCTAAATAAACCTTCATAATATCTTTAACCTGCTCAGGGTCATTTGCTGTTATTTGATAATGATCACCGTCCAATTTTCCATTAACATCTTCTACACCCTGTGTTTTCAAAAAATCCATAATGTCTGTTAAATCTTCGGTTTGGGTTACCATAACCTTTTTCCCGACATATTCATTATTTACGTAAATATCGTATGAATCACTTGAATTTTTCACTTCATACTGAGAGCCACCCCTTGCATTTGGTAGTGGCGGAAAAGCCGTTTGATTATATGTTTCCATGAACGATCACTCCTATTTATTTTTTTATAGTTTGCACCAATTCACAATTGGAATGTGTAAAAAGTCAAAAAGAGAGGCATATACCATTATTTGGTATTGAATTGTAGCCATAATGACATACTAATTGAAGAAACAGTTTAAGGAGTTGGAAATGGATGAATTATAATGATTCATTTATATATAGGATCTGTGAATGGATTATGAAATTAGCATTTGTTAACTTATTGTGGATTAGTTTTTCTATGCTAGGCTTTATTTTTCTTGGATTTTTTCCTTCAACCATAGCCATGTTTTTCATCATACGAAAGTGGATTATAGGACAGCGTGATATTCCCATTTTGAAAACCTTCTGGGATACATATAAGAACGAGTGGATAAAAAGCAATGTTTTTGGTGTATTATTAATAGGTATTTTTTCGTTACTTGTCATCGACTTTTCAATTGTAAACAGTAGTTCTAATCAGATACTATTTCTGCAATGGAGTAAATACCCTTTATTACTAATCATGATTTTGTTGTCTTTATGGTTGCTATATGCCATACCTTCGTATGTACACTATAATGTTAGTCTTCCTATGGTATTAAAAAACGCGTTCCTAATCATGTTGATCAACCCATATTATAATGTCGTCATGCTTTTATGCTTTGTTTTACTTTTTTTATTATTTAAATTTTCGCCACCCATCATTCTATTTTTCGGAGGAAGCGTTAGCGCCTTCATTATTATGTGGGCTTGTTTTCAAAGCTTTTTACAGGTTGACCGTAAAAGAGAAAAATTAAAAACTACATCTAAACAGCATTGAACGTGGCTGTTGGATGTAGTTTTTGTTTTTTTCCAAAGTGATTTACAGTCTATCCTTTAACCGCCCCTGCTGCAATACCTTCAACGATTTTATTACTTAAGAACAGGAAGGTAATTAGAATTGGCAAGATACTGATAACTAATGTTGCTCCAATTGCACCCCAATCTGTAGAATATTGTCCAATAAAGTTTTGGATACCAACCGTCAATGTCTTATATTTATCCGAACTGATAAATGTATTAATAAATACGAATTCGTTCCAATTATAAATCATGTTTATAATCGCTGTCGTTGATATTACAGGCATCGTCATGGGTAACGTAATTTGAAAAAAAATTCGATGAATCGAGCTGCCATCAATAACTGCAGCTTCTTCCACTTCTCTTGGTAACGTTTGATAAAAACCAAGTAATATCATTATCGTAATCGGAAGGTTAAAGGCGGTATATGTTAAGACAATCGCTAAAGGGTTATCAATAAGGTTAATATTTAAGAAAAAATCAAATAATGGAATTAATGTGGAATGTACAGGAATCATTAGCCCTACCATAAATAACCCTAGCACTAGCTTACTAAGCTTCCAAATCATTCTTGTTATTGCAAATGTCACGAGACTTGCCAATATAATCGTTAGTGCAACTGCCACAAGTGTAATCCACACACTGTTAAAGAAATATAAACTTATATTTCCTTGTGTCCAGACTGTCGCATAGTTCTCCCATTTAGGGTCTGCAGGTAATGCAAATGGGGATGCATTGAATACCTCTGCATTTGTTTTAAGGGAGAATATTACTAACCAAATAAGCGGATAAATTTGGAAAAATGCGATCACAGCCAGTATTAAATATAAAACACCATATCCAACCTTTTCTATAGCAGTTGTTTCTTGCTGCTGTGTCTTCATAGTTTCGCAAAACCTCCCTTAATATTGAACTTCTTCAGATTTTGTTAATCTTTGCATTAATACAGTTGCAAGTAATGTAATTAATAGCAAAGCAAATCCTACTGCGCTACCGTATCCAAAGTTGTAACTTGCAAATGCTTGCTTATACATATATGAAGCAATAACTTCACTGGCCCCGTTCGGTCCACCGCCTGTCATAACAAAAATTAAATCAAAGTACTTCAATGAACCAACAACCGCTAATACGATGGTTACTTTAATAACATTAGCAATTAACGGGACCTTTATTAAATATGAAATTTGCAGAGGTGTCGCTCCATCAATTTTTGCAGCTTCGATAGTCGAATCTGGAATGTTTTTTAGAGCAGCATAGTAAATTAAAATGTAAAACCCAGCATATTGCCAAATAATCGGTACAAATATAGCCCCTAATACTAAACTAGGTTCGGCTAACCATGCTGGCGGATTATCGACACCCATTCTAACTAAAACGCTGTTTAGCAATCCATTTGTTGGATGATAAATTTTAAGCCATAATTGGGCAATGGCAACAGAAGACAACAGCATGGGAATTAAATAAATTTTCCGCAGAAGATTGGCCCCTTTGATTTTCGCTGCAAGCACAAGTGAAATAGCTAAGTACCCAATCAAACTTAAGGCTGAAAAAATAGCTAATAGGATGGAGTGCCAAGTACTTTCCCAAAAATCCGAATCACCTATCAGTACTTGATAATTCTTTAAACCAATAAAATCCATCTCTCCTATCCCATCCCACCTCATTAATCCATAATATCCAGTTAGGATAATCGGAATATAAACTAATATTAAAATTAAAAGAAGGGCAGGAAGTACATACATTGCAATAATGAATTTATTAGACAACACTTTCTTCATTTTTCCATCCCCTTTACCAGTTACATTAACAATAACTTTTAAGCAGTAGGCATGAAAAAGAACATATCAAATCCGTTTAGATATGTTCTTTTCCAACAACTTTCCTCTTACCCTTCACCCGCTAGGGCCTCTTCATGTCTCTTTGCAAACTCTTCAGGTGTAATTTCATTTCCATATAAGGATTGTATTAATTTTAAGTGCTCTTGTGCGACACTTGCGCTCATTTGTACATCTGCATATAGAGTAATATTGCTTGCAGCATTTAGCTCGTCCAGAACATCAATAAACATTTGTGGTAGATCTAGTTCTGATGTATCTACTTTCGTAGCAGGTATTACCCCTGCATCAGTAACTGATCTTTCGCCCCATTTTTCAACAAAGAAAGCTACAAAATCCTTAGCCTCGTCTTTTACTTTTGATGCTTCTGATACAAATAAGCCAACACCAGGACCACCAACAAAGCTATCAATATCCCCTTTTCCACCTTCTACAGTTGGGAATTTAAAGAAACCAATTGAATCTCTGAATTCCTGTGGAACATCTTCGTTGGTCGTATAGTTAGGTAATTCCCATGAACCCATTAGATACATAGCAGCCTGGTTGTTCATAAATGGACCTTTCGCTTCTTCATTTGAAAGACCATTGAACCCTTTCACAAAAGCATTCATATTGACTAAGTTTTGAATTTCTTCAGCCGCTTGAATGAGCGCAGGATCTTCAAATGTACCTGTACGATTTATCGCATTTGATAATGTCTCAGGACCACCAATGCGATCTGCTAAGTACATATACCACATTGACCCTGTCCAAGGTTCTCTATTACCAACAGTTATCGGAGTAACTCCATTATCTGCTAATGTCTTTATGACATTTTTAAATTCATCGAAGGTTTCCGGTACTTCTAAGTTATGTTCTGCAAAAATATTTTTGTTATAGTAAATAGGGGCAATATTTAATTCTAGTGGAAGACCATATGGTTTTTCATCAACTGAGAAGGCTTCCGTTGTACCAGAAATAAATCTCTCACCTAATTCACCTTCTAAAACATCACTTAAATCTGCAAATTTATTGCCCTCAACAAATGGTTTCATATAACCTGCAGCCCAGGTTAATCCAACGTCTGGAAGCTGATTTGAAGAAGCTAGAACTTTAATCTTTTCTTTATACTGGTCATTTGATAAGACCTCGGTTTCAATGTTCACATCTGGATTTTTCTCTTCATATTCTTTTACGATTTCCTCAACAATCATATTATGTTGTTTCGAACTACCTGCTGGCCAAAGGTGCATTAGCTTTACGCTTGTTTGTCCACCTCCACCGCCTTCTCCAGCGTTCTCATTACCACCTTCTGTAGTGCCACAAGCCGTTAACACAAAAGCCATCATTAATATAAGGCCAAGAATTAGTGAAGACACTTTCTTTTTTAACACAATGAACTACCTCCATATGTTTAGTCACATTTTCAAGATTTAGTAAATCAATCTTAGTGAATTAAACATATTTTCTTCCAATAGTGTCCATTTATTCATTTTTTCTTGTTTCTTTCCAAAAATGCAGTGAATGTCCTTTTCGGTATTTGTTGATTCCCAAAATATACTCGATGTTGTATGTTCGACCCTTATCTTCATGAAAATGAAGCATCTCACAGTCGTAAAAGGTTTTTAGGTGCTTTTCTTAAACTACGTGCAGAATTGAAAGACATATTGGAATCGTTATTGGGATATAAAATAGTAAAACTCGCCATAGTAAAAGGCGAGTTTTTTTCATTAAGGATACAAAATCTTATTTATATAAAGTTGTGATACGGTTCACCGTAACGATTCTAAACAAAGGTTGTAGCGATAGTAAAATAAGCGGAAATATTTCCGTTAAAAGAAGATTAGAGCTCTTCTTGGGTTAAATAGGGGGAGTTTTCCCGCCTATACAAAGCTAAATTACCTATTTTCACATTTTCAAGTCAAATAAGTGGAATTTCTCCCTCTATTTATTCCTTTTTCAGTACCAATTGATAATTAAGGGGAATTTTTTCCTCTATCAGCTCAAAGTGCCTACCCGATTTCCTAACAGATAAGAGCGAACTCTCACGTTCCAGATGAGGGAATCAGCAGCTATTTATCGACCGCTTATAAAGATCAATACTATTGTTGCTCAAAACGTCGTCCCTGCAAATGACAAAAGTTTTGACCCTCTTTTTTAATAGTTCAATTACTTAATGATCGACCATCGTAATAACGACCATCGTAATAAAAAGTTAATGAAGGTTACCTCAATCTCTTACTCTACATCACCTTTTCAATCATCTTGTACACATTTTTCCGCAATCCTGCTAGAAGTTATTCGAATAACCTCTTTTTCTATGTAAAAGCTAAAGTAGGATAGTACCTTTGACCTTTTTAAATAAAATTTATTGGCAAATAGTTCAAAAAGGACATACTACCATATAAGTGTTTAGGGTATTACCCTTATACAAAGTAGACAAACTCTTTTATGCAGATTGTAAAGATTTTGTAAATTTTACGTAAATTATTTATTACAATTCGTTCTAATTCGACATTTTCATGTATGATTATTTAGCTTATTATTCTTTTAAAAAATCCGTGGAGGTATGACAAATCGTGTTTAATAAAAAGGACAAGTTTTCATCTCATCTAAGCAATATTTCTTCAAATTTGAAAGAAGGTGCAACATTTTTTGCGGATTATAAAATAAATAATGTGAAGGACCTTGAGTTTTTTTCTAAAAAAATGAAGGAGTTTGAAACAAAAGGTGATACGTTAGTTCATGAAATCATTAAAGATTTAAATAACGCATTCATTACTCCAATTGAACGGGAGGATATTCTAGCACTTGCAATGAGCATGGATGATGTGCTTGATGGATTGGAGCATACAGCTGACTATTTTGAAATGTATTCCATTACAGCCGCAGATAGTTATATGTTAAAGTTTGTAGATGCGATTCGAAATTGTACGAATGAAATTGATTTAGCAATTGAATTATTATCTGCTAAGAAGTTAGTCCAAATGAGGGAACACGCAATTAAAATAAAGGACTATGAATCACAATGTGACGTGGTTTTACGTGAATCAATAAAGAATTTGTTTCAAGTTGAAAAAGATGCAATTCGTATCATTCAATATAAAGAAATCTACGAGGAATTAGAAGAAATTGCTGATCACTGCCAAAATGTAGCAAATACATTTGAAACAATCATTATGAAGAATGCGTAAGGGGTAATTTCAATGGATATGATACTTATTTTAACAGTTCTAATTGTCATTTGTGCCCTAGCGTTTGACTTTATTAATGGGTTCCACGACACAGCAAATGCAATTGCAACCTCTGTTTCTACCAAGGCATTAAAGCCACGACATGCAATACTTTTAGCAGCGATCATGAATTTTGTTGGTGCAATGTCTTTTACTGGTGTAGCAAAAACCATTACAAAAGATATTGTTGACCCGTTTTCTCTTTCTAATGGTTCAGTTGTCATACTATCCGCTCTATTAGCTGCAATTGCTTGGAACTTGATTACATGGTATTACGGCATTCCTAGCAGTTCCTCGCATGCACTAATTGGTGCTATTGCTGGAGCCGCAATAGCTGCTGCTGGTTTTGGAGCATTAAATTACAATGGGTTTCTTAAAATTCTTCAGGCACTTATTTTTTCTCCAATTTTAGCTTTTATTGTAGGTTTTATCGTTTATAGTATTTTTAAAGTGGTCTTTAAGAACAACAACCTTTCGAAGACAAACAGAAATTTCCGTAAGATTCAAATCGCTACTGCAGCTTTACAGTCATATACACACGGGACAAATGATGCTCAAAAGGCGATGGGGATTATCACCATGGCATTAATCGTTAATAACTATCAAACATCCGATGACATCCAAACATGGGTTCAAATAGCATGTGCTACAGCTATGGGCTTAGGTACCTCTGTCGGTGGTTGGAAAATTATTAAAACAGTTGGTGGAAAGATTATGAAGATTAGACCTGTAAATGGTGTAGCGGCCGACCTTACAGGTGCTGCCATTATTTTTGGTGCTACTTATATTCATTTACCAGTTAGTACAACGCATGTTATCTCCTCATCTATTATGGGAGTAGGTGCTTCACACCGAATAAAGGGAGTAAAGTGGGGAACTGCACAAAGAATGTTAATCACATGGGTGATAACATTACCCATTTCCGCCTCCTTAGCAGCCATATTTTATTTTATACTTAACATGTTCTTTTAGAAGCATGGGGGCGGTTCTCCTGCCTCACTTTTCTCACATTAGTAAAAGAGCTCAATCACAATCGATTGAGCTCTTTATCTTAACATAAGATTTTTCCTTCTACTATTAATGTATCTAACCTTGCACTGGTAACTCACCCTCTCAACAATCCATAAACTTGTCCACTTCCTTCACTACATCAGCTCTCAGGGCTAAGATCTTTATCCCATGTCTGGATTCCATCGTCAACATCAAATTCGATAATTACATCTGTTACACTTTTCATTTCGAAAATCTTTGCTTCAATCCGATCCTTTATTTGATCTGCTTGTGCAACTGTTAATGTTGGATCAATTTCCAGCTTCATTTCAATGTGGAAATGTTCACCTTCTTTATACGCAAATAATGTTTGAATATCTTTAATTTCTGGGTTTGTATAGATATATTTTGCAATCTCGTCTTCCAACTCTTCATCAACTTCTCCAAGTACACCTTTTGCATTGTCCAAGAAGACTCTTCCTACTACATAGAACATCATGACACCGATAATGATCGAGGCAATACCTTCCGCGGCATGTAAACCTGCATAGTAGGAAAGAAGGATTCCAATAATCGCAATCAGTCCACCTAACGTTGCAACAAGGTCTTCCATGAAAACAAGTTTGGTAGCTGGCTTGGCACGTCTCAATCCACTAAAGCTTTTCCCCACAATCGCGAAACCTTTGGCTTCAATATGGTTTTCATGAAGTACTTCCTTCATCGCCTTATAAAGGACAAAGGACTCTAAAAGTACGGCTAATAGCAATACTGTAATATTGAGAAATATCCCCTTTGATTCGATGGGATGTACGATATGATGATAACCTTCTTTTATCGTTTCATAACTCATAATTCCGACAATAATTACTGCTCCAAGTAAAACTAAATTGACAAGTCTTCCAAACCCATTTGGAAACCGTTCGTTGGGCATTTTTTTACTTAACGCACTTCCTATGTACACAAATAATTGGTTGGCTGCGTCACCAAAGGAGTGCATGGTTTCAGCAAACATTGCAACATTCCCAGTAAAAAGATATGTTGCACCCTTTATTAGAGCAATAATGGTATTTACAATAGCAGCAATAAGTGCGGATTTATTTCCTCTTCTAAGTAAGCCTTCGTTTTGTGCCATAGTTTCCTCCTCAACAAAACAGGTAAATAATTGACTTAAATAGTATGTGTTAATCTAACTAAAATTATAAAAAAATGGTAAACATCAGTATCAACATATAATATTGAAACACATAAGAAATAACACTTTCATACATTGCAAATCAAGGGTATTAAAGCTCTCTTCTCCATGACAAACGATGCACGAGAACCGTCCCTCCGCTTACAAAAAAAAGAAGCACAGAACCCTGTGCTCCAAGAATATCTTATTTACTATTTTTCTTGTAGGTATCATACCCATCTTGATAAACCTTCGTATAATCCTCTAGACCCATGCTATACAGGGTTTCGATATATGCATCCCAATCATCGTCTATGTTAGAGCTACCTGTAATCCATTTCGCTGCCATTTCATCAGAATATGCTAGAATGTCCGTTTGATACCTGGCAATTGCATCATATTGCTCTTTTGTAAATAAAATTTGTGGGTATATCCATTTTTCTAACTTCGGCTCTTGTAATTCAAACCATTCATCTTTATCCGGATCCAACACACCTGGTTTAAGGTTTGATAAATCTAACTGTTCATGCATTTCCTGACTAAATCCATAAGGAAAATTATTATACGGCGTTTCTTTCACACGCCATTCACCAGCTGTATATCCTTCTGGTTCAGGAACGATTCCAAACTTTCCATTGTCTAATTTTTCTATTCGATTTGGTCCCTGTCGTAGTTTAAATGACATTTCTGGATCGAAAGCTCTATCCACCCAGCGAATCGTTGCTTCCGGATGTTCATTCTCCTTTGTGATGGCAAATGTCGCTTGATCAAGCTGAGGATTTAAATACCCTCTCACCTGATGTCCTTCCGGGCCTTTAAGTGCTAATATCGGGGAACCATAATCCCATTTGTAATCAGGATTAGTTATTTGGTCAGGGCTCCATCCAAAGAACGCACCAACAGACGCAGTGTCTTCAGATGCTAATTTTGATAAAAATACAGATTCATCCATTGTAAAGGTTTCTTGATCGACTAGCCCATTTTGGTAAAGCGAGCTTATATATTTGATTGCCTCTTTATATCCAGGAGATGTTCTAACAAATTCGATTTCTTCATCTTTTACTAAAAACGTCTCATTTAGAGTACCAAATGAACCGTACAAGAAATCAAAACCGTGCAAACTGTTCCCGTAGATACCTGATAGAGGAATCTCATCACTTGGATCACCATTACCATTCATATCCTGAGTTTTAAATGCCTCAAGTACTGCTTTAAATTCTTCAGTCGTTTCTGGCATATCCATGCCAACTTTCTCCAACCATTTTTCGTTAATCCATAGCGTATTTCCACTAGAACGCTTATACTCTGCCATATTCGCCAACGGGATTGAATAAATATGTCCGTCTGGTGCTGTAATTGCGGCTCTTACCTCTGGATTTTCTTCTAAAAAGGTGCTGAGATTTGGTGCATATTTATCAATCATCTCTTCTAATGGCAGAAAAACACCTTGTGCGCCTCCTACCACAACGTCTGATGGACTAAGTTTTAATATCACATCTGGGAGGTCACCACTTGCAAGCATCAGGTTCTTTTTTTCAGTCCAATCTGAACCGGGCGATAATTTCCATTCTATATTTACATTTGTATCCTTATTGATTTCTTTGAATGTTTCAAGATCGTTCCAATCTGAACCAGTTCTTGCATCGTACTTACCAGCAATTTCTAACGTTATTTCTTCATTTACGATAGGTAAGCCTGTCTCATTAATATTCACACTTGCTGGTTCTGCATTCGCTTGTTTATCACTACTATCAGAACTGGCACAACCTGTAATCGTGAGCGATAGTGATAGTGCCGCCCCCATCAAGAGATGATTCTTTTTTCTTTTCATCATTCTTCCTCCTTAATATAACGGATATGTAGCCACCCTATTACCCTTTAATCGACCCAATCATGACACCCTTTACGAAATATCGTTGTAAAAAGGGATATAAAATCAATACTGGAACACTCGATACAATTATTAACGAATATTTAATTAACTCCTTGTATTGTTGCTGCTCTGCAATCACATCTGGATCAACACCGCTCTCCATCACTTGAGCAGCCTCCTTACTAGCAACTAAAATGCTTCTTAATATTAATTGAAGTGGGTATAACGCTTGATCTTGCAAATAAATTAAGGCAGGAAAATATGAATTCCATTCATTTACCGCGCTAAACAATGCCATTACCGCGATAATTGGTGTGGACAACGGAATGACAATACTAAAGAAAAACCTTGTTGTAGTGCACCCATCGATCTTTGCTGCCTCTAGCAGTTCATCAGGAATGCTCGTTTGAAAAAATGTCTTTGCGACAATTAATTGAAAAGCTGATACAGCAGAAGGGATAATTACCGCCCAAATCGTATCAATCATATTCAACTGTTGAACCAACAAATAGGATGGGATTAATCCGCCGCTAAAAAACATCGTGAACACAATCGCAAACATGAAGAAATTTCTACCTATTAAATCCTTTCTTGACAGGGCATAGCCTGCAGTTATAACTAAAGAAAGGTTTAAGGCAACCGACAGAACCACATAAAGTAAAGAATTTCGGTATCCCCTCCATACCTCACTATTTTCGAGTAAAATTTCATATCCTTTTAACGTGAACCCTTCAGGCCAAAACAGTACGTTTCCTGAACTTACAGCTACAGGGTCACTGAAAGATGAAATAACAATTAAATATAGTGGGTATACGACAATTAAGAGAATGATAGTTAAAATGCTGTAATTTAAAATGTCAAATAGTTTATCACTTCTGGACTTTGCCACTTTGGCTAGGTCAGCCATGCGTGATACCTCCTAAAACAGGCTTTGTTGTTTTAGCTTCTTAGCCAGTTGGTTCATCATGAGGAGCAAAATGAAATTTATTACATTTTCAAAAAGACCAATCGCAGCTGCATAGCTAAACTGTGAATGTAATAACCCCGATTTGTACACATATGTTTGAATTACCTCAGACGAGGCAATGTTTAAATCATTTTGCATTAACAATACTTTCTGATAGCCTAACGTTACAAAGTTACCAATCTCCAAAATTAACATAATCATGATGACTGGCATGATTCCTGGTATATCAATATGTAGGACTCTTTGAAATTTACTTGCACCATCCATAATGGCTGCCTCATGTAGATGTGGGTCAATCGATGTTAGTGCAGCAAGGAAAATGATCGCACTCCACCCTGAAGTCTGCCAAATTTCCGACCCGACAAAAACGGTTCTAAACCACGATTCACTTCCCATGAAATAGATGGGTTCTCCACCAAAGACTTGAATGAGGTTATTAATAAACCCAGTTGAAGGCGATAAAAAGATAAATATCATACCTACAAGAACAACCACCGAAATAAAATGAGGAGCATACGTAATGGTTTGGACAAATTTCCTAAAACGAGTAGCTGTAACTTGGTTCAGCATTAATGCGAATATGATTGGAATCGGAAACGCAAAAAGTAACTGATAAAGATTAATAAGCAAAGAATTCCCTAGTAGATTCCAAAATTTATATGACTCAAAAAACCTTATGAAATGGTCTATTCCTACCCATGGACTTCCCCAAATACCATGTATTGCAATAAAATCCTTAAACGCAATTTGTAATCCATACATTGGAATATATTTAAAAATGATAAAATACACCAAGGTCGGCAGAAGGAAAAGGTAAAGCTCCCAATTTCCCCCTATTTTTCTTATTGTTGATAGAGGTTTGGTTTTTCCCTTTTTAAGTGGTTTTATCCTTCTCCGTTGATGCGGTGTGATAACGTCCATAATTCCCTCCTTTTCAACCTATCGTACTTTTTTACTTTTACATTAAAAGATAAAACAATATAGCGATTCTACCTTTCCAAAACTAGTCCATCATAGGCACATTCGACTCCAATTTCTCGAAGAATTCTACTAAGCTCATCGTGTGACGGACAATGTTTATGTGTAAAATGTGTGGCGCAAATAGCCGTGTTATCTGTAATAGCATGGATCTCTTTCATTCTGTTAATCATGGATTGGACACCATCTATACTCAAATGCCTTTCTTGGCCTTCCTTAAAACCTGTATTTGTCCCTACCGTGCATTCAATAATTAATTGATCAAGCTCTATACCTTCTAAATGCGGCCAGACTTCTTCTTTATAAACTGCTGTGTCAGATGCAATTAATACTTTCGCTGTACCGTCATCAATAATAAAATTGACCGCATCTCCAACCGCTGGATAGTGAGTGGCTTTAACAGCTTTTATTTGATACCTGTATAAATCCACATGATCGTAAGGTAAAATGGGAATTCTTTGTATCCCCATCGTAGAGTCTTTCACTCCTGTAGTATTTAATAACGTCATAACTGAAGGAGGCGCTATAAACTCTAATCGTGGAAGTTCGTCTCTCTCTGGAAATCCCTGCTTACGGACGACTAAATTCGTTGAGTCAAAATGGTCTCGATGACTATGTGTTACCAATGCATATTTCACATCCATCAAATGAACGTTATGCATCGAACATGCTACAAGTAAATCAGGACTCATATCGACTAATAAATCATTATTAATTAGATAGCTGCACCGTTTTCTCAGGTCACGTCCTCGGTACCGCCGAGCATGATTACATCTTGTGCAATCACAGTAGGGGGATGGTATTTGATCAGCTGCCGCAGTTCCTAAGAATGTAATTTTCAAGTTCCTTACCTCCTCATAAATTTTTAAGATTTAGATTACAAGGGTATTACCTATGAAAATGACAGCGGATAATTATTTTGTGAGTACCTCGTTGCTCAAATGAGATGTACAATTATATAAATCATAATGCCATCTTTGTGCACCCTTTCTAATAATCGTGACTGATGCATTATTTAATAAATCATTGTGATCTGTTTCTTCAGGACACAGCTCATACAACGTTTCAATCAATAGCTTCCCATGTGTCACTACTATGATATCCTGCGCTGGATACTTGGCATGGATTTCTTCAACAAACTGACTTCCTCTTAACCGCAGCGACTGATAACTTTCCTGCCAAAGATTAAGCTTTCGCCAATCTTTACCCCATCTTTGAATCCTCTCTTCTTCTGTTGTCCCTTCAATATCCCCCCTGTCTCTTTCTCTTAATCTCTCATCGAACATTATCGGCTGATTGATATGAGACGATATAATCTCAGCAGTTTGCTTGGCACGCAATAGGTCACTTGAAAAGAAAAAATCCCAGCTCCCCTTTGCCAATCGTTCTGCAACTGCTCTCGCTTGGCTCAAACCAGTGTCATTTAAAGGATTACTTGAATGTCCTTGAGCGCGCTTCTCAATATTCCAATCAGTATTGCCATGTCTGACAAATGTAATAGTTGTCATTTTTTCACTCCCTTAATTGAGATTTACTTCGTAATACATTCCACCATGAATGACATAACATAACATCACATCCATGTGTTTTATGCTAAGGTAATACTGTGAATGTAGTATTAAGCTAGTTTTAAGAATTGTAAATAAACTATTAATATACTGAAATTCTCCTAGCCATCATGTGTATGTAGAAACGCAAATAAAGCCAAGTCAATCAAAGACTTGGCTTTAAAGCACAGGGACGGTTCTAAAGGGTTTCGGTTTGAGATGCTTTTCTTAAATTACTTGCAGAAATAAAGTTATATTGGTATCGTTATTGATTTATAAAAAATAAAACTCGCCATAGTAATTGGCGAGTTTAGGGATACAAAAACCTTATTTATATATAGTTGTGATACGGTCCGTAAAGATTCTAAACGAGGGTTGCAGTGATAATAAAATAAGAGAAGATATTTCCGCTAAATGCAGATTAAAGCCCGTTTGGGGATAAATAGAGGGAGTTTTTCCGCCTATACAAAGCAAAATTATGTATTTTCACATTTTTCGAGTCAAATAAGCGGAATCTTTCCCTCTATTAATAATATTTTCACTGCCATTTGCTGATTAAGGGGAATTTCTCCCTCTAGTATCATATCAAAGTACCTTCCCTGATCCCCCAACCGATAAGAGCGAATCTCACGTTCTGAGATGCAGCTTTTTCCAACCAGCTTATAAGGATCAATAAATTTTTTGCTCAAAACGACACTGCAAATGACAGAAGTTTTGCCCCCCTTTTTAAGAGTACAATACTTATTGACCATCATAATAATGATGTCAAATGCTATATCAAAGTTAATGAAAGCTCTTAGAAACCTTGATAGAACATAGAAAAATTGACGAATGCCAATTCCTACCATACGTCAATTCTTGTGTCCTTTAATAAAAAAGCACCCAAAAATGGAACCGTTTAGGACATTTCTCCTACCTCATTTTTCTATATAAATATAAGTAGAAACTTTTGCGATAACAAACTCTACCAACTCATTTACAAACACAATCGTTCTCTTTTACATTTAACTAGTTCAAGGGGTCTACCTAAATTTACACCATCTTACCTTCCGTTCAAATTTATATTAGCTTATGAGCATACCACTTCTTACCTTTCAATCTCATTTTAAAAATGATCCCTCTAGCTCCCCACTCAATAATCATAGCAGCCCAAACGCCGATAATACCAAATCCAAAGGTGATTCCTAGGATATAGCCAAGCACTACACGTAACAGCCACATTGATAATAACGATGCGATTGATGTAAAAGTTGAATCTCCAGCTGCACGTAATGCTGATGGCAGTAGAAAACTTGCTGACCACAAAATGGGTTGGGCAATTCCTGCCATAATAATCAAAGCCAATATTGTAGGGATAATTTCAACAGGTGGATTGAACATTTTCATCATTAATGGAAAAAATGGAAGTAACAGAACAGTCGTAATGACAAAGAAAATAAAAGAAAGTCCTGTAAAAGATTTAATAAACTTGCGTGCGTCGTCTATGTTCCTTCTTCCAATACACTGACCCACAACTGTTACAATTGCAATAGCAAGTGCATTTGGCCCCGTTTGAAACAACATTACAATCGAGTTACCGATTGCATTTGCTGTCAAGGCGAGTGTTCCTAATTGAACAATAAACATTTGTGTTAAAAGCTTTCCCCCATTGAAAAACAACTGCTCGGCTGCAAAGGGAAGCCCGATAAACATAATTTTCCTCTGTATGAAAAAATCAATATGTAATGCATTCTTCAGTTTAAAACGGATTGTCTCATTATATTTTAGGATATAAATTAAAGACGCTACCATCCCCAATACCCTTGCTAGAATTGTAGATATAACAAGGCCAATAATACCCATATTAAATATTGTAATCAGTAGGATATTTAGCACTGTATTTGTAACATTCATAATGAATGACAGATTCAGACACGGCTTGGTCTCACCAACCCCACGTAATGCTCCTGAAACTGCCTGAAAGATTGCTATGAACGGATATGAAATACAACTACCTATAAGATAGATTTTCGCATTTTGAAATACATCTGCTTCAGCTTCTCCGAATAACACATTTAAAAGTGGCATATGAAAAATGATTACAAGCACGCTAATCAAAATTGATAGTATGGTAACCGCAGAGATTGCTTGTGTCGCTGCTTTAGTGACCATCGCTCGATTACCACTGCCTTTATACTGCGCAACTATGACTGTTCCTCCGGTTGCTACAGCAATAAACACATTTGCTAAGAAAATATTTAAAGAATCTACCATACTTACAGCACTAACAGCAGCCACTCCTGAAGAACTAATCATTGCGGTATTCAACAGACTCATGATAATTAAAAAAGCCTGATCCACAAATAATGGAAGGATGATAGCGATAATTTGTTTATAATCGATTGATTCTCCAGTAAAGTATCTATCTAGCACTGTAACCGTTTTATTATTTAGTTTTTCTATTAATTTTTTCACAATATGACACTACACTTTGCAATGGATTTTGACGAACCAGAAATATAGTAATCTAAATAAACATTCATAATTATACCACTTTTTTTACTAGTTATTTGCATTTCTTGTTCCTGCATAAAATTAATTTAGCCTCGGTAACGCACGGAGAGGCAGTATTCTCACCTTTGAATCACTCATTAAAATCGAATTCCATTTTTAAGGAGTGATAGACACACCTAAGCCATAAAGACTAATGTCTCTATGGCCTCGTAATAAGAAAAGAATTTACTATCACGCAAACATTTTTATGATAAGTAGATTGTATTATTACAATCCAACTTTACTCTTTGCTATTATTTGAAAATTCAGCATCAATCCTGTTAATAAAATCCTCTGCAGCGCTGTATCCTTGTTGTCTTAGATACCAATTATTCGCTGCTGCTTCAATTAATCCTGAAACATCACGACCAGGCTGAAGTTGAATTTCCATTGAAGGGATTTTTATACCTAAATAGTCAGTATATCGAGGTTCTTGTTCTAGATCATTATTTAATGCATCTCTCTTCCATTTCGTCAAATGAATTTCAAGTGCAATTCGTGTTTCATTTTGAAATGCCTTTTGTCCATAGGATCGGACTACATTTAATAATCCGATACTGCGAAGAGCGAGGAACTCCTTTGTTTTCTCGTCATGGGTGCCCAACAGAGTACTAGCACTAATCCTTTTTAAAATTACAATATCATCTGCAACAAGACGGTGACCACGGCCAATCAAAGTATGTGCCGTTTCACTCTTTCCAACTCCAGAATCACCACGAATCAAAATCCCCATTCCAAACACATTCATACAAACTCCATGCACAGCTGTTTCTGGTGCTAATTCCTTTACTAAATACGCTCCTAACTTTTCTATAAATTCGGTAGTTGACTCAGGTTGTTTTGTGACTAATAACGGAATTTCATTTTCAATACAATGATGTCGTAAATATGTCAATCCATCTTCACCAGCTGTTACAATAAAGCAAGGAGGGTGGTAATTAACAATATTACCAATTCGTGTTCTACGCTCCTCCTTACTTAATTTGTGTAGATAAGTGACTTCCTTTTTTCCTAATACTTGAACTCTTTCTGTCGGAAAAAAATCAAAATGACCAACAAATTCAAGACCAGGTCTGTGCACTCTAGGTTGTGTAATGGTATTTTTTAGTTGATTTTCTCCAACCAATACTTTTAACGAAAACCTTTGAACAAGCTTTTTTATTGTAATTTTTTTCACTTTTATCCTCACCGTTCTATTATTCTATTAGTGAAATTATACTTCAAAGTTCTGGAAACTTCACCTTATAAATGAAATTGAATTATTTTTGTAACTTTTAGATATGTTGCTTAGTTTCTCCGCTAACATTGTAGGTGTTTCATTTTATCAAGCTACAATTCATCTAACGAAACTACTTCCCCATTTGACGCATTTACACCATATTGGCAATCTAGTTTACCACATAATATATAATGTTTTTGTTTAAAATCATATACATAGACTGACTTTAACTCAACGAAGTCTTTTAATTTTTCACTTGCCTCTTCCTTATTTATGTTCACTCTATCGGAGGCCTGAAACAGATCAAACATTGTCATCAGTGGCTTGTTGTCTATAAAGTTACTCACGAGAAAACTCTTTCCATCTATCATTAGCAGCAGTTTCCTTTGAAAAACGCGACTAGTTTGTTTGTTTCTTCTCAAAATAGCCTGGATGTAACCATTTTCCCGATGTAGCGTTTTTAAACTCCACTTCCCACTTTCATCTGGGTATTCCTGGCGCAAAAAATTCCTCACAGCTGTAACACACTTTTCTTCCTCATCCTTTGTTATTGGTAATGAATCTGGAGAGGCTTCGGTCAAAAATGCCTGTTCCACAGTAACCTCCTCTAACAATTGAAGCTCTTTTCTCTTGAAAGGAATCGTAATTGCTTCATCCCAACCAATGGTTTGTTCTATTTGTACGTATGGTCTGCCGTCAGCAACCATTACGAATGGCAATGTTTCCTTACCATCATTTGTAATATAAATTTCGTCTATTACATATGCAGACACTAACCGTTCTTTATCAAATAACGGAAATTCAGCAAACTGTATTTGTTGCTTCGCCAAATGTTCCACCCTATCAAGTGAAAGTGAATATGTTTCTTCATTTACCAAGTCTTTTGAAGGAAATTGACCATTTACAGAAAAAAAGGTGAGTTGCCCTTCTTGATTAACTTGAAGCTCGATATACCCTGACGGCGAGACGGCTATTCCATTTATACATTCCTTAAAATGATATTCTCTTTCATCTTCTTTATGTAGCTGAAATTGCTCTCCGTATAGTAATTTTGTTTCTTTCTCAATCCATTCAATGACATATTTTCTATTTATATTTGTAAATGTAACCCCGTTTTTAGCATATGTTTTACCTCCGACAAAAATGGCACTTTTCACCTTTTGACTATTTACGTACATCTCTATTACCGCAGCACCATCTGGATTTGTATCTTCGTCTTCCTGTACTGCTACATCGGCAGGAAACCACTCCATGCTTAGTATATAGTTCGTTTTATTAACGATATCAACACTCCGCTCAATCCGATGTCTTCGTAAATAGTAATCTTCTAAACCAAACTTTTCTTTTGTAACATCAATTATTTCCTGCATTCCCGGCTCCATAGCTTATTCTCCTTTACGCGAAGCAGTTTAATCCAATGAAAAGGTTTTTCAAAAGCGATCATTTTCTTCAGGTTAAACACTACAGATTGATAACTCTATTTTACGAACAACTATTGAATAAGTTTCGAGTATTTTTGTTTTTATATTCAACTTGTATAAGAAGATATTCGGGAAACAAACTAATCGTTGTACATGGGAGTTATTTTAACAAAAAGGGTGATGAAAAAGAGATGAAGGCAATTTTAATTGAGCAATATGGCAGCAAGGATGAACTAAAGGAGAGACAAATTCCAAAACCGGTTCCTAAAGAGGGAGAAGTGCAAATTGAAATGCATGCTACTTCTATTAATCCGATTGATTGGAAACTTCGAGAGGGACATTTAAAAGAAATGTTACCATTTCAGTTCCCCATCATTTTAGGCTGGGATGCCGCAGGAATTGTCTCAGAAGTCGGTCCCAACGTTTCATCAGTCAGTGTGGGAGACAGGGTATTTGTTAGACCAGAGACCACTTCAGAAGGTACCTATGCTGAATATATAGTTACAAAGGAACATCTTCTAGCAAACATTCCTGACAACATCAGTTTTGAAGAAGCTGCGGCAGTTCCTCTCGCAGGATTAACGGCCTATCAATGTTTAGTTGATTTTGTCCAGTTACAGGCAGAGGATAAAGTTCTACTACATGCTGGTTCTGGAGGTGTTGGAAGTCTAGGCATACAAATCGCCAAAAGCCTTGGTTGCTTTGTCGCCACTACAGGAAGTAGCAAAAATGAAGGTTTCCTTAAATCACTAGGAGCTGATATCGTAATTAAATATGATCAACAAGACTTCGTGAAAGAACTTAGCAATTATGATTTAGTTGTGGATACTCTGGGAGGAGAAATCCAAAATAAAAGTTTCCATGTTTTGAAAAAGGGAGGTACACTGGTGTCCGTTGTCCAACCACCTAATGAAAAAATGGCAGAGGAAATGGGAATTACGGCCAAATTCCACTGGTTAATACCAAATGGTCAACAATTAAAGAAACTAGCAGAACTAATGGCACAGGGAAAGGTAAAACCCGTCGTAGGTAATGTATTTGATTTTACAGAACAAGGACTAAAAGATGCTCACACACTTAGCGAAACACATCATGCCAAAGGGAAGATTGTGATAAAAATAAAATAGTAAGGTCTTTTCTAAGTGCTCAATCATCATACTTTTTCTACAAGGTCATATACTATTCTAAGATAGTAAAATATCCATACCCCAATTTTAAACAAACGTTTGTTTAGTATATTTTATATAGGTTTTAACAGTCTAAACAAACGTTTGTTTAAAAAATATTCTTTTCAACTATAACAATCCTAATCATATTATATGCTCGTAACAGCATTAACAATGTCTATAAAGTTGAAGGTGAAGCAAGAGAACCGTCCCCTTGCTTTTCCCTTGCTTTTTTACTTCCTCAAGAGCATTATTAAGAAGCTTAGTAAATAGAGGAAGGATGTAACACCAAACAAAGCGAAAATACCCGGAGTCATAGCTAAGTACAGACTGAAAGGTAACGACCATATAAAGGCTACTAGCATTGCCATTTTCTTAGAGTGTAGAGACGAATAAAGTGCTATACAGGCTGGAAGACATAGCATCAAAAAGGTATTTACTATTGGATCAATTTCATTTGCATTCGAATATGGATTGATGAAACTTAATGCAACCCAAAGGCAAATTGAAAATACCCCTGCAACTATTCCCAATATTACAGCCATTTTTTGAATAGTAACCACCCACTTCCCCTATTTCGGTAAGTACATGCTACTATATTCTACTAAGCTTAATGAATTACCTCTTCTAAAGGTTTATTATTCGAACAATTTAATTTACGTTTTATAACGTGATTGAATGAAACTTCAAGCGAATGTATCTCTTTCTGAAAAAATATGTAGGATTTCCACAAACCAAAAGACAGTCTGTTTCGTCTAAAATGTAGAAGAGGTGATACGTAGGTGAATGAACTAGGGCAAGTCGCTGTTCCTGAGGACGGTATAGAGAATAAAGAACAAATGATTGATCAATTAATGAACGAGTATGGTGATGGTATCCTCCATCTTGTATATACTTATGTAAAAAACGAAACAACTGCAGAGGATTTAACGCAAGAGATATTTATTAAATGCTATGAAAGGTTAAGTCAGTTCAATGGAAAGGCCTCAATTAAGACGTGGGCTTATCGAATTGCATGTAATCACTGTAAAGACTACTTAAGAAGTTGGCATTATCGAAAAATAACGCTTAATGAAAAAATATTTGGTTTTACTCCTTCTAAATCGAAAGAGGTTGAGGAAGAAATTATAACAAAGGATGAAGAAACCAATTTGACTAGTGCTGTCTTGGCTTTGCCTATAAAGTACAGGGAACCCATTTTCCTCCATTACTATGAGGAACTCTCATTAACTGAAATAAGCAAGGTTACAAACATAAATATCAATACCATCAAGACTAGATTAAAAAGAGCAAAAGAATTGTTAAAAGAGAAGCTGAAAGAGGAGGTATAAATCGATGAATGATTCTTTCTTCAATCTAAAAAATTCTATGAAAAAAACTGTGTTTAAGGACCTCACCTTTTCCGAAGAAAGAAAAAGGGCTGTGAAAGAGTCAATACAACAGAAACAGCTTTATTATTGGAGCGAGGGTACCCTTATTTCTTTATTTGAAACAATCCAATATGAAGCAAAAAACGGCTTCGATATTTCTACACACCTATTTCAAAAAAGTGATTTTACCTTTCAAAACAATGAAGGGCAACTTTATACACTCTTACATCTATTAGAGAATAAAGGCATACTCACTTCGAAGTGGATAGAAGAAAAGAAATACTATTCCTTAACTGCTAAAGGAAAAAAACGTTTAACAGCATATAAACGAGGAAGCTCTATCCAACGTGAATACCTTAAACATCTACTAGAGGAGGCATCGCTATGAATTCTTCCAAATTTGAAGAATTTCTAAACAAGGTGACCTCTAAAGTGAAATCTAAAGAGGCTCATAGCATGATTAAAAAAGAGCTCACCAACCACCTACAAGAACTTAGTCAATCCTTTCAGAAGCGGGAACATTCTAAAGAAGAGGCAGAAGATAAAGCCATTCGAGAAATGGGCAACCCTTTTACAATTGGTGAAAATCTGAATCGCCTTCATAAACCAAGGATAGATTGGCTTCTTATCACATTATTTATTATCATATCAGGTATAGGTTTTCTCCCGCTAATTGGTGGAGTGCCCAACATACCGGTGCCTAGCACCTACTATATAGAACGACGAGCAATTTTGTACACCCTTGCTGTCATAGTAATCGTTAGCTTTCTTTTCTTCGATTATCGAAAATTAAGGAAATGGTGGACTTTTTTCTACTGTAGTGGATTGATTCTGCTTATTTATACAAACCTTTTTGGATATACGGTCATGGGTGGAAAAAGGTGGGTTGCCTTTTTCGGGGGAACAATTGATGTAACCATCACCATTTTATTCTTTTATCTCGCATGGGCTGGTCTTTTTACTAGAATTCAAAAGTTTGCAGGTTGGAAAAAACAACTATTATTATTTATCCTAGTTTGGATTCCAGTCCTTTATTACATTACGCTTCCTGATATTATGTTTTGTATCATCTATTTATGTTGCGTCCTTGTAATGTTTGCTTTTTCACAGGCACCTAAAATATATGTGATTACATTTACTATAGCTAATGTGCTCGTAGGATTGATTGTCGCTAGTACATTATTTTATACTCGCGGTGAGTATTTCATTACTAGACTACTTGGTTTTATTAATCCAGAAGAAGATTCTAAGGGAGCAGGGTATATTTATATCGTTGTTAAAAATGCTCTTTCAGAAGCAGGCTGGTTCGGAAACGGACTGAACAAAGGTCCCACTCATGTAAGATTCCCGGAAGCGCATACAGATTTTGCCTTTCCCTACCTTGTTTATTCACTTGGATGGGCTTTCGGAATATTTCTTTGTATCTTGCTGGTAGTATTTATTTTACGAATCTCTTCAAACGCGTTTAAAACAAAGGATCTATATGGAAGATTACTAGTAATAGGCGGTACGGCATTATTTACAATTCCAACCTTTTGGAACATTTTGATGGGCTTTGGACTTGTCCCAATTATGGGAGTCTCCCTACCACTTATCAGCTACGGAGGAAGTCTATTACTTTTTTATGCTGCTATAATAGGCCTCATTCTAAACGTCTATCGTAGAAAGGACTTTGTAGAACCATCAATAGTTGAATAAGACATTACCAATAACTATGCCTGGCTCTTAGTTTTTACCCACTGATTGTCAGGCTAATAGTTTCAATCAAGAAAAGGAGCCATACACATCTTCGTTCACAAAGAAATGCACCACATAACAGATTATCATAGAATTGTATGATAGATACGAGATTGCCCTCCCCAAGGATGATACCCTATACCGATATGTTCGAATCCGAATTTTTCGTAAAAACCAATAAGGTCCGTACAAAGATACAAATGGTTAAAACCACTCTTTTTTGCGTCTACCTTGGCCTTATTGATTAAAATTGAACTATATGAATTTCCTCTATAGTCCTCTTCAATATATAAAGCACACACCCAAGGATATAAGTCCATACGGCTAATAAAATCATTTGTAATTAGACCTGCACAACCAACAATTTTATTATTGTCTATTAATAAATACCACTGCGGTAATGGATTAGAAGTCGAAGTACAATGGTTTATACAGTCTTCATATACCATCATACTTTGTTCGGTAGCCCATTTATTTTGAAAATATTTTATCGCTCTCTCTTTTATTTCAGGATATTCTCTTACAGATATAAGTTTCATAATCTCATTCACCCTCTTAATTATATAGAGCTGATTTATTAAATATTACGTACAAAAATATCTATTCAAGAATGAAACGTATCAGGTTTCATTCCTCCAGGTCCCTTCTCCTATATTACACCATCAACTCTTTCACTCTAGCAAATAAATTATAGTATACTATTTTTACCAACTACCCTGAGGTGATATTATGTGGAACCTTACAAAAGAAAGTAAAGATAAATTTTCTAGCTATCACACAATGCCCATCCATGAAACTGATGAAGATTGGGAATATACCTTAAGCGACGCTAAAGAAGGAGGTCTTAATATTACAGCTCAATTAAAAGAGGAGCTTGATGAAGTAAAAGAGAAATTGTTAGCAATCCTGCCAAGTCGCTTCATACCATACGTAGAAAACGGGACGTTGAATCAACCAACATTACCAGAAACGGTTAGAAATGATTATTTACAATGGATGCGAGAAGGTGAAAAGGAATTCGAACAACTTCTAGATGCTGCATATGAGAATACAAGGCAAAGTGTTACCTTTTTGTCATCTGAAGTTCAAGATGTATTTGCAGAAAGCCTACACGATTCGACGATTGACCGAATTGTGCGAGAAGGTGATACACTTCATCTATATGTCAATACTGATGGTGGGTTCTCATCGAAATCGCTTATTCATTTCACATTTCAACATGTCTTGTCTGAAATAAGCGATACCCCCCTTCAAGTTGGACAATGGTTCATCTATTACGAGATGCAAAAAACAGACAACGGCTTTGCCTTTCGCGTGTTGTTTGAATGTCCAGATGCGGAGTGGACGATTGTAATGAAGAAGTTGGATGCAGAATATTTTTATCGTCCTGCTATCTTTACCAAGTTGCGTGATGAAGAAAAGCTTGAGGAGATATCACTTGCAGAATACGTACCACTATTAAACACAGATTATCGCTATTGGTTTATTACACCAGATGTGACATGTGTGATAAAAGATTTCTCAGAAACGGCTATGAAATTTGAAGATGGAAAAATCGAAATCGGGCAAAGTGAGGTGGTACTTACAGTAGGAAACGAACGCTTTTCTTATAATTTAGGTGAGTATAATCCAATTCAATTTATATACACAGACGTCTATGAAGATCCCTATGCGCAACAGAACGAGCCTATGCCAATGGAACAACTAGAAGCAGCTGCTCTTAGTGACGATTTGGAATTACAAGTACGCGCATGGAATACTATGTATTCGAACCCTATAGAATTAGCAACCATTATTAATCAAGTATTAGCAAAAATGGAAATTACCGAAGAAAATGAAATGATTGTACATGTATATTCAAATCATTTTTATAAAGAAGGTATTTTGACGGAAGATGTTATCGAGAAGTATCGTGAGTTATTAGAATAAATACGACAGATAATGGAGCTCTCTAAGGTGTAAGTTGTTCAGATAACGCGGATAAAATGCGATTACAAAGTGAAAAAAGCGGTACACTCCTTTTTTACAAGACGAGGAACCTGATGTTAATCTGGTGGATTCTCTTTCCGTATTTTGCCCTAAATTCTTCTTTTTGACCAGGATTTCAGATCCTCGTTCCGCTATTTTTCTTTAATTTCCATCGATATTGTGCTATTCACGGAACGAGGATCCGCTTCCCTCCAGTTACAACGTCATTTTTTGCTTATAACGGAATGAGGATTCACTTTACTGATTTTGTGGACCACTCATTCCCCTATTTCATAAGATTTGTTATTTCACTAATCTTCTAGGTCCCAAAGAGGTTAGTTGCCTTCTTTTAAAACAAGCTCTGCGACACATTCAACATGAACAGTATGAGGGAATAAATCCACTGGCTGGACAACTTTCAACTCATACCCAAAAGGTTCAAGTTCTTTAATATCTGTTGCAAATGTATCTGGATTACATGACACATAGACAATACGCTCTGGCTTTGAACGACCAATTCGTCTCATTACTTTCCCACCAGCACCCGATCTTGGTGGATCAAGTAGAAGTAGTTCTGGTTTTCCAAACTCTTCTAACACTTGGTCAATTCCCTTTCTTGCATCTTTAGCTAAGAAAGATGTATTGAATATTCCATTATCTTCCGCATTGCGTTTCGCAGATTCAATTGAAGTTTCTACAATTTCAATTCCTGCTAGTTCCCCAACTCGGCTTGCGAATGGAAGAGAAAATGTACCCACACCACAGAAAAGGTCGATCATTTTTTCTGTTTTCTTTGGTTGTCCCATCTCAATCGCTAAATCAACCAACTTTTGAGCCTGAGATGGGTTCGTTTGGAAGAACGTATCAAACCATAATCGGAAACGGTATCCGTCCATTTCATCATATATAAAGTCGCGTCCTGCTAGAGTATGGCTTTTTTCTGATTGCGTACGGTCGGCCCAATCAGTATTTTCAAGCCATAGTAAGCTTTTCACTTGCGGAAACTTCTCCGTAACTCGCTTTACTAAATCTCTAACTGCTGTTTCATGAACTTCCGGTCCCTCTGTTGCAAACAGCCCAAGCATAATTTCACCTGTTGCAAAAGATTGTCTAACCATCAAATGACGAAGGAGTCCCTCATGTGCATCCTTATTATATCCTGTTAATTGATGGTCTTTTGTCCAATCTGCAACTTCCATCGCTGCCTCTACCATTTCTTTTCCTGCGATTAGACAAGTTTCAAGCGAAATGACTTTTCGAAAATTCCCTTGTTCATGTAGTCCAAGTGCACCATCAGGAGAAAATGTAAACTCCATCTTATTGCGATAATGCCAAGGCTCGTCCATTCCAATTGTATCTCGTACCAAATCAGGATCAAATCCCTGTGATTCAATCGCGTGTTTCACATGGCTTGTCTTTTGTTGTAGCTGTCCTTGATAATCCCAGTGCTGCCATACACAGCCACCACATTTTTCAAAATGCGGACATGGTGGTGCGATTCGCTCTGGATGGACCTCTAACACTTCCTCTGCCACTGCTTTTCTTCTTCTTCTATCAGGCTTGTCAACCACAACACTAACCTTTTCACCTGGTAATGTTTGTGGAATAGTAAGCTTTAATTTTTTCTTATTTCCATGTTCATTTTCACGCCACACCGAAGCAAGTCCTGAACCCTTTTCATCTAACTTGTTTATTTCAACTATCATTGATTCTGCTTTACTCATTACAAACCTCCCCTTAATAAAAAACAATTCTATTTTATCTATTTAAAATAACACTTTTCAGCGTACAATTCTTCATACAATACTAATACACGTTATCCAAGTATAAACGACAAATAGCACATATGAAAACTGTTTTTTACTAGTAGATATTAACATCTATATGATCTAATTACACTCTTACAATAAAAAAGCACTAACACACTTTAGGTGCCAATGCTCTATAGTAGGTACTTAATTTCAGCACGCGTTATTCAACTACGACTTGCAAACTACTTCATTCATTATATCACAAATTTTACAATCTAATCCTTTTTCAATTTTCCCATTCACTCCTGCATATACATAGCTATACATAAATTTAGGAGTAATTTAGATATTTTCATAATTCTTATCTAGCCTTAACCAAATTTTTGTTCTACCTCTTTACGATCGTATTCATCTATCAATATTGCATATTTTTCATATAGGGGGCGAATCATTTCAATATCTCTAGCAATTACTTCGCATCCCCTATCATCATAAATGTATAAGATTACATTTTTAGTAACATTTATGAAAAATACATCAAGCTCGTATAAACCATTAGGATTATGTAGTCTGGGCTTTAATGGAGGAAAATCCTGATTGCATATTGCCTTAATAAGTAATATGTAACGAATATCTTGTTTGCAACATTTCAGAGAAAACTGAGAGGTAGAATTTTCTTCTGTATCCTCTTCATCATCAAATATATAGGGCAAAGTTTCCTGCATTAAATTGTATCTAACTGACTTATCCTTTATGTAATGGTGATATGTCTTCATTTTCCTTTTGCTACTTCTACCATAGTCCTTTCGCTGATATAGATTTGTAACAAGAAATAATTCATCATCATTTGAAAAAATATCATTAAATAATGATATTGCTTGGTTATATACTTGATTAAAATATTTAAAGTTGAGCTCCGTTGTTTCAGATTGAAATTGGTACAAATCCTCAGATAGTTTAAAATGAATACCTATATCCCATTGATGATAAAGACTTGGCTGCAGAATTAATCCTGGGAATGTAGCATGTAGATATTTCCTTATCATAGTATTGTAACCTCTCACTATCTCATATGTTTTAGTCCTCTGGCTCTTCGCCTAATAACCAAGGTAATCTTGTTTCAAATTCTAATTGTAATACTGGTGTAGGAATATCATCTGGCACAAACAGTAAATCCTTTTGGAATCCGAATCTATAGTTCTCTAACTCAGCTGTATTCGTTTCATTCCAATCAGAATCGGTACAATACTCTCCTTCAATGATTTTCCCAACCACATGATAATGACCAATGTATAACCTTAAACCACCATCCATTTCTCCAAATTCATCGACATGACTAGGTTTAGTTGGGTCAATCCCTAAAGTTTCAAATATCTCCAACAATGGCGAAGATATCGTTTTACTCACTTCTACATAATTTCCACAGTATATACAATCGCAAAGATGACGGTCTTTACTGTAAAATTCCTTTGTCTTGTTTATATCAACTTCTAACAACCATTTTAGTAAACGAATTTGTTTCATTCTACAACCTCACCATTTTTTCGAAAACAATATTGACTTCATCCATACTGCTTAACACACTTTTCCCTAATCTATGTTTATCTTTCTATTTCCTTTATTATTCATCAGGAAAAATAATGTTATATTCCTAACAGAATTCGTTTTTCAGTCGCAAAAACTGAAACTACAAGCGAAAATGCACCCTAATTTGTAATACGTTTTGTATCTATCCTAGCTTCTGTTCACTGTAATGAGCCATTCTTCATCTTGGTGTGTTAAGGTCCGCTCTTTTCGCTTGGGGGGCAAGTCAAAACTGGATTTGGTAAATAAAAATAAGCGGAGAAATTTCCCTTAATTAGAAATTAGCACTGAAATGAAGCTTAAATAGAGGGAAAATTTACTTCTATTTACCAAAAAAATGTGAAAATAGGCAATCTTGCATTGAATAAGCGGAAAATCTTCCTCTATATCCCTAGGAACGAGCTTTAATCTGCATCTTAACGGGAAAATCTTCTCTTATTTTAAAAAGCTCTGGTTACTTAATTAAGGATTAGACTTCTTATGTCTCATTCCCCACAAATGGCTTTACCCCAATAAAAAACGAGCGTCAATTTCATATACAAATTAGCATTCATTTTAAGTTACATGTTTGTGATAGGAAACGGAACCTATTATTATATTCCCTTATCTGTATTAACAAGTTAAAATTCATTTATATCTGAAGTACCAACTGCGTTCAGAAAAAATTGAGGTGCTCTCACAAATCTAAGTTTATTATAATCAGACGTCGGCATATATTTCTTTAAGATTGGCATACATTCATCTATTTCATTTCTTCTGCTGCCTATTACAGGGTCCGATATCAAGTGAAATCCAAAATCTGAATATAGCTTTATTGCTCGATAACTTGAAGGCTGGGTATGAAGAAATAGTGGCAATTCATCTTCAGTAAGGCTTGTCATCACAATTGAGAGCAACGCTCGTCCTATCCCTCTCCCTTCAAATTCCTTCAAAACCTTAAACCATTGCAAGGTCCATATTGCATTGTAAGACTTCCATACAAAACATGTGCCTACAGGATGATCATCTGCATTACAAACAAACAGACATCTTTTATAAAATAAATCTCCTTTTGGCAAATAGACGTCGTAAAAAAATTGAGTCATATAATCGTAATATTCCTCCGCTAATTCGGGTGTATCAAAATGTAGTGCTTTCCATGTGTCCAATTCGTTTTCTCTACAATAGCGCACATGAAAACCTTTTGGCATCTTACTTACGGCATCATGATTCAATTTTGAGCACATCATAAAGATGTTTTTATCAGGAATCTGTTCTTGCATTTTTTTACTCATTCCTTTCAAATTCTATCATTAAAAATGAATGAAACATGATTGATTGTTTACTAGTTCAGCAAGATTTCTGTCGTAAAAACCGTCTACAGAACATTATTACTGTATAAAGCAGGTTTTTCGGTTTTTCCTATATTTAAAATGTAGTAAAGTATTATCTTCAATTCTTTATACGACAATTTAATTATAAAGATACGGCATTTATTGTTAGAGCACAAACCAGCATATACTATGTTTATGCTCTTTTTACCCTACTTACAATGATAATATAGTTATAGATAAATCTTGAACAATAGGGGCTTTACTTAGTAACATTTTTGTGAACATTTTCACAAGTATATAGTTTTTCTCCTTTTTCTATCATACAATTCAATTGTGAATAGATGCACAAGATAATAGGAGGAGGAACAATTATGAACAAAAAGAAATGGTTACTAGGAGGTTTTTCAGCTTTACTAGCTGCGGCATTGTTGACAGGTTGTGGTGAAGATACTTCGTCAGAACCTGAGACTGCTGCAGTTGAAACAGAAGAAACCGAGACTGAGATCGCAAACGAAAACGCTGAAGCAGGTAAATACGAAGATGGTATTTATTTTGCACAAGAAGACGGATTTGCTGAAAGCGGCTGGAAGTATATGGTGACACTTGAAGTCAAAGATGGAAAGATTGTTTCTGCAGATTGGAATGGTGCCAACAAGGCAGGTGGAAATGATAAAGTTACTGCATCTGTATCTGGTGAATATGGCATGGTTGAAAAAGGCGGAGCACAAGCTGAATGGCATGAACAAGCTGACAAGGCTGAGGCATATTTACTAGAAACACAAGACCCAACAGCAATTGAATACACAGATGATGAAGGTCATACTGATGCCATTTCTGGCGTATCTATACATGTTGTAGAATTCTTTGATTTAGCCGAGAAGGCACTTGCGAATGGACCAGTTGAAAAGGGAGCATACAAGGATGGAGCTTACTATGCAGAAGAAGATGAGTTCGGTGACTCAGGCTGGAAATATACAGCAAGCCTAACAGTCGTTAATGGTTATATTGTTGCTGCTGACTGGAACGGTATTTTTAAAGATGGCGGTGACGACAAGGATACAGTTTCACAAAATGGTGAATATGGCATGGTTGAAAAAGGCGGAGCACAAGCTGAATGGCATGAACAAGCTGAAAAGGCGGAGAGCTACTTACTAGAAATTCAAGATCCAACAGCAATCGAGTATACTGATGATGAAGGACATACAGATGCTATTTCTGGCGTATCAATCCATGTTGTTGAATTCTTTGATTTAGCTGAAAAAGCATTAGCTGAGGCTAAATAATGTAATACCGGAAAATCCCAATATCATCCCCGACTTTAATTGCTCATTAAAGTCGGAGATGAAAAGGGCTTTTCGCTATACTGCCTTTCTTTGAAAGAATAAATATCCCAAGGAAAAATAACACAAAGCTTCCACCCACCACGATTAACAATTCACTTGTTTCTCCTCCGACATACATCATCGAAAAGGGTTGCGACCCTGGATAATAAGGTCCAAATCGTTCCGAGTTAATCGCTAAGATTGACGGTATGTAAAGACTACGTTAACTGCGAATGGAGCTGCAAAGAGTTTAAATAATATGGACATCCATAATTGTAAGGCTACTAACGGCAATGTTGCCACCCAGCCACCAAAGATACTTTTCCAAACAATCTCGATTGGAAAAGGGGCTGTGTATCCTTTTATCACCCTCTACTCCATAAACAGAAGATAGATATAATAATTGAATCACTAACACAAGGATTATTAATAGAACATATTTTGCTATGAAAACCTTTCTCCGTGTAACAGGTAATGCTAACTGCTGTTTACAGCCGCCTGCATGATGCTCATACCGGCGAATAACACTGGCCAAAACTCCTGTGAGTAACGGCAAGAAAAGTAAGGCATATGATAAATCCATTGATAGGAGTGAAAGATACCACTGATTATTCTCCACATCAATCACTAGATTTGTCAGTAATCCAATTAAAGGCCAATAAGTGGCCCTACAAAAATAATCGTGAAAATCTTTGACTTTCGTAGTTTATACCATTCTAATCCAAGAATCGATAACATCTATTTCACGTCCCTTCTAATAAATGATGCACAGGGACGGTTCTCCTGCTTCATTTCCCCAAATACCATCTGTTCCAAAGACGTTATAGACTCCTACAATACACAATATTAATATACAAATTTTTCCATACCTTATAATTAAACAAACGTTTGTTTAGCAGATTTCATATAGGTTTGAACGCCCTAAACAAACGTTTGTTTAAAAATAATCTTCTTTCACTATAACATTAAAAAACTATATTTATACTTCTCTATTTAGGAATCCTCAAAAGAACTGAAGTCCCCCTTTCCTAAGAAAATAGTCCTGTGATATTTTAACCAAAATATTTTTTAAGACAAGCAATTACTTTTTCGCCACATCATAAGATTAAATTAATGAAAAACAATTTGTTATTATCCTTCTAGCTAAGGAGGCGGTGCAACATAATCCATTATGGTTGTAGAGGTCACATCTTACTATTCAGGTTTTAAAAACCATTCACCTTTGAAAGAGGAAAGCACGTATTCTAGGATCGAAAAAGGATAAGGAGGAGATTTATGAATAGAGAATTCTCAGTAAATACAGCATCTAAAGGTTCAATATATTTCGGTGCTATTTTGGGTGTAATTGGGATCGGCTTTTTGGCTTTCAACATTTTAATTGGTGCTCTTATTATCATTGGTGGCGTCTTACTCTTCTTCCTAATGCGCAACTTCGCTAATGACTCTACCATAATTTGTCATGAACATGGCTTTAGTGTGAAGGTTGTAAATAAGAGAAAAGGAACATCTATACAAGATTATAAATGGGAAGATGTCATAAGTACTCAATATTATGAAAAGGAGTCTAGCAGCGATGATGACGGTGCAAGCACCACTACTAGTTACTTTACCGTCAAAACTGGAGATGGTGTCGCATTTGATTTACAAGAGATGAGTGGATTCGCGGATTTAATAGAAATTTTTAATGAAAATACTCCCCACCTCCCATATTACTGGGAAAAACCAAAAGGGATTTTTTCAACAGGATATAAAAGAAAACAACGCAGCACGAATTAAAGTCCACGGGTAGTAAGTCATATTTATATTTGTAATCTCCAATCCTTTTTCTTAAAACTTTTATAAAATAGATATTTGCTATGTTTCACATGTTTAATAACAATAGATTTACTCTTTTATTTTTTAACCTAAATTGGCACTTTTCATTTTTTTACTAATCCAATAATTCTACGCATAAAAACTCATTTGCTAATTACTGCTGATGAGTTTTTTCCTTACAAACACCAAAAATATTGAAGTAAAAGGCGAAGTATAGACGCATACAATTAAGCTTTTTTTAACTTCTAGAAAAACTGCAATCTGCCACCCTTAGAATCCTATAGGCAAACCCTTTATTAAAAGTTCTACTTCCATATCCACAACAATATGTATTATATGATGAATAAAAAGGATGGAGGATTGATTATGCAATATTATTATGGGAATCAGATGCCTCTCCGTGTTCTTGATGAGGCTGAGTTTTGGAAACATCAAGAAGAAGAACATACCGTTGTTATTAGAGAACTTGTAGTAAATCTTGAAAAAGACTATGTAAATGCATTAAAAGAATGGGAAAAAGAGTTTGCCAAGGCACATCAAAGAGTAACAAGGTATATTGAAACGGTCAACCGTTCAAATGGACAAGTTTCCCAAGCACTCTATCAAGATATTATGCAGCTTACTGCCTTTTGCTTACTGCAGAGTGAACAGTTTATTCATTTTTGCCGTGTAATTATGGATAAAAGTGAACCAATTAGCTCCAATCCAACAGCCAAAGTCGTTTTAAGCCATATTATTGTAGAATCAGAGTATTTTATTGGGGTTGCCCAGACCATCCTTTATCAGAAGTGAACCTTTACACATCCTGCTGATACTTTTAAAGGGTAAAAAAGCGAAGGAATGTCTATGTGTTTTAGACATTCCTTCTTTATGGAAGCGACCACTGAGTATTTGTTTATTTCAAATTTTGTTAAAGTAATTTAAGCAGAGGCATTTATTTCATTTGTAGCATCTTTCTTGTAGAAAAATACTTTAATAAATCTGATAGCAAATCTATCAAGTCCGTAGTAATATCTTGCATTACCAACAAATAAAAGAATCATTGCTACTGCGAAAAACTTCGTATCGAGGCTAGATAGACCAACTCCCGCCATTATAAAGTTTACATTCATAAAGGCACCAGATAGTAATGCTGGAATTGTTGCTAACCCCAAGATTAATCCCAGACCAACAAGGAATTCGCCCCAAGGGATAAGAATGTTAAAAAACTCTATATTTGGTAACGCAACTCTTTCGAGGAAACTAGCATACCAACCTTGAACTGTAGGGGAATCTCCATTAGCATTTGCAATTGCTCCTTGTATAAATCCCCCTCCATCAAACCCCTGTTTAAATTTATAATAACCCGCTTCGATCCACTGAAATCCTAGCCAAATACGTAAGATTGTCCAAACAATAGCCATTTTTGTCCCATTTACATATTTTATCATAACTACCTTCTCCTTTTGATAGTGGACTGTTTCACAATTTAAATATTGTAGATGAGTTGCAACTTCATCTCTATCAATACTTTTATATTAAGGTGTACATTTATTATTTTCTTTGATTTAGGTCAATATTTTGTGAAATCAGCAGGAAAAAAATGGGGACCTTCTTTCTTTATTGAGTGGTTTCCTGAGTGGAATATTCAAATTACTTTACTAGTAGCGAGAAAAAATCCCGGATTTGCATTAAACCCGGGATGATAGTACTGAAATCGGAAATGTTTATTTTAAATGAACTCTGCCCTGAAACTGAACTTTTTTTTCAAAACGTTACTTTCTCTGTTACATTTTTAAAACTAACTGCGCGACCGCTTCCACATGCGCCGTATGCGGAAACATATCAACCGGCTGTATATACTCGACTTTATAAAGCTTTGAAAGTCTCGCAACATCCTTCGCCAATGTAGACGGATTACATGAAACATACACTAGTTTTTTTGGTTTTACCTTCAACACTGTAGCCAAAAGATTATCATCACAGCCCGTTCTAGGTGGGTCTACGACGACAACATCTGGTCTCCAGCCTTCATTTATCCACTTTGGTAGCCATTCCTCTGCTTTTCCTGTTACATATGTAGCGTTATCGAAACCGTGGTTTCTCGCATTTTTCCTAGCATCTTCAATTGCTTCCGGAATCGTATCCATTCCTCTTAATTCGCTCGCATTCTTTGCAAGCCATAGACCAATCGTTCCGACACCACAATAGGCATCCACAATCTTTTCGTTTCCTGTTAGTGCTGCTGCTTTCTTCACTTCATCATACAATTTTACCGTCTGTGTAGGATTTAGTTGAAAAAATGCTCTTGCGGATAACTCAAATTGTAATTCCCCTAGTGTTTCCTGGATTACCTCATTCCCATGCAATCGATAAGACTGATCTCCGAAAATCAGCGAGGTTCTATTTCCATTAATATTTTGAATAATCGATTTAACCTCTGGCAACCGCTTTTGAATTTCATCAATGAGAAGCTGTTTCCTCGGGATTTCCTTTCCAGTCGTGATTAATACCACTTGAACCTCTCTAGTCTGCACGCCAACACGTGTAACAATCGTACGAACAAGTCCCTTTTTTGTACGTTCATTGTATATCGATATTTTTAAATCCTGTAAGATTGTTTTAATGACTTGTGTCACTTTATTAGTCGCCTCATGCTGCACCATGCAATCAGCAATGTCAATTAGGTAATGAGAGTTAAGTCCATAAAGCCCTGCTATCACCTTTTGCTTTTGCAACCCCACTTGAAATTGACTTTTGTTACGATAATTCCAAGGATTCTCCATACCAATTGTTTGTTTCACAACCAACTTATCCATTGGAATTTTCCCGTAGCGTTCAAACGCTTGTATTACAATATCTCGTTTTTCAACTAATTGTTGCTGATAACCTAGATGCTGGAGTTGACATCCACCACATTGCTCGTAAAAAGGGCATGGCGGTGCAACACGATGCTCTGATTTTTTACGGATTTTCTTAACTTTCGCCTCCGTAAACTTAGGATGTGTTTTTGTTGCTTCTACTACAACCTCTTCTCCTGGTAATGCACCAGGTACAAACACAACCTGCCTCTTAAAATAACCAACACCCTCCCCATTAATCCCTAAACGCTTAATTGTGAGAGGGAAAGTTTGTCCTAACTCTACTTTTACAGATTGCTCTTTTCCTTTTTGCTTCATATGTAAACAACTCCGTTTTCTTCTCTCCAACTTGTATGACGACCATTGTATCACTTTCACCTTCGTATGTACAAAGGTTGCTATTGTACCTAGTGTCTACACCAAAAACCTTTGAACACGGAGCTCAAAGGTTTTTGGCTAATCAATATCGAATATCATTGGATCTTCAATATACTTCCGTGCATTTAATTGATCTAAGCTTCGGAATGTGTAGCCTTGTTCCTGTAAATCATCAATTGCCTTTTCTAAAGCCTCTGCATTGTCCTTTGATACAGTATGAAGTAATAAAATAGCGCCAGGATGGATTTGCTTCATAATATTATTATAAGAGTATTCCCATCCCTTTTGGTTATTTACATGCCAATCTACAAATGCAAGTGACCAAAAGACATTTTGATAGCCAAGCTCTGCCGCCAACGCTAACGTTCTTTCACTAAATATCCCACGGGGAGGGCGGAGATACGCCACTTTTTTCTGTCCTGTTAGTCTTTCTGTTTCATTCTGGACAGACGTTAGCTCCTTTTTCAAACGTTGATCACTTACTTTTGTAAAATCAGGATGATGCCATGAATGATTACCGACAATATGGCCTTCTTGTGCCATTCGTTTAACAAGCTCTGGCTGATCTTTTAAATAATGCCCCGTTACAAAAAAAGTTGCTTTCACATTTTTCTTTTTTAAAACATCTAGTACCTGTGCAGTATATCCATTTTCATATCCGTTATCAAATGTAAGATATATTTCCTTTTTACTTGTATCTCCTAAATAGTACCCATTGTACTTTTTGACGAGTTGATCAAGTTGATCACCCGCATATGGTGGTTCGTGGTTCTGGCTTTTCTTAAATCCCCAATGAATCGGGTTGTTCGAATATGCATGGGCATGGATTGATTGAAATGAAAAGGCTAGTCCGATTGTAATTAGCATACATAATACCCTTTTCAAAAAAAAACCTCCCTGAAATCTCATATTATAGTTAGTTTTTACAAAATATGAATGTTCATTCTGGGAAGAGTTTTCCAATAGTAAATAACGGATTCTCATTATTTACATAATTAGGTATAATTAGCAGATGTTAACAATGTACAATTTCATTAAAAAGGGGTGGAAATTTTGGAAGTTAAAGCACTAAAAAATGTTGAAGAGCTCGCATTAAAGAAACAAAGAATCTACCGTCAAAGTCCCCTTCGATACTTAGCTAGAGCGATGTTAGCAAGTATGTTTATTGGCTTTGGAGTGATCGTGGCTTTTAAAACAGGAAACTTTTTTTATATAGAGCACTCTCCTTTAACATATCCAATGGCAGCAATTACATTCGGAGCTGCAATCATCTTAATAGCTTATGGTGGAGGAGACCTTTTTACAGGAAATACGTTTTATTATACGTTGACGGCTCTACGGAAAAAGATGAAGTGGAGTGAAGCATCAAAGCTATGGATTCTTAGTTATATTGGGAATATCTTAGGAGCTATGGTGTTTGCCGTTTTGATTTATACAACTGGATTATTTGATGATAATTCCGTTAATGGATTTTTGTTAAGTGTAGCTGAAAAGAAGATACACGCACCAGTACTAGAGTTATTTTTCCGTGCTATCCTTTGTAACTGGCTCGTTTGTTTGGCCTTTTTTATCCCGATGTCGTTAAAAGGAGACGGTCCTAAATTATTTACTATGGTTCTGTTTGTTTTCTGCTTTTTCATCTCTGGCTATGAACATAGTATTGCCAACATGTGTACATTTGCAATAGCACTCGTGCTGCCGCATTCAGACGCAATCTCATTTAGCGGGGTTATTTATAATTTAATTCCAGTGACGATTGGGAACTTTATTGGGGGTTCAGTATTAATGGCTGTGATGTATCACTATGTTAATAAGCCGTTTTATGAGGAGTATGAGGAATAGGAATATTAATAAAAACGAGAGAGTTGGGTGAACACAACTACTTTTAAGGCATAAGAGATTCGCAAAGTGTCCGTATCAGTGCTTTTTTGTTATTAAGTAATGATCTGTGATGTGGACATGTCATTTTCATTATTTACTTATAATTTTTAAAGCAATTATTTAGCAAACAACTAAATTTTATATTGGACAATAAGTATCGTACAGCAGAGCCTATTTTGCTAAAAATGAAGGATTTAGAAATAAATAACGGAATGAAAATCCACTAAATTAACGACACGGATCCTGAATCCGCTATAAGGAGTAAAAACAGCTTCAAAAGGCATGAAGTGAATCCTGGTTCCGCTAATGACGGACTGTTTTTGGTGGGCACACTCTTACGAGCCGGAACACTCCTATTAATATTTTCGTTTTCGTAGTCCTTCATAGTTTTCAAGAAAATCCATGGACTCTCCATATTTATTAATGATGAATTCCTTCTCCGATTTATTTAACTGTTTATAAATGTTACGTAAGGAAATCATCTGTCCGTCATTTAAAGCAATTCTATTACAAAATAATTTATCGGCTAATTCAAACATTCGTAATGCATCGATAAAAGTTATACTGATATTCATTGATTGCACCTCATTATATTTTCAATATAATGATTATAAATCAATAGAGGAAGAAATCGTAATGATTTACTTCCCCTTGTACCTATTACATTATATTAAAAAACTCTATCCTTAAACTGCGCCAGCTTTTCAAGTGAAGATTTATCTACATCTTGGTGAAGGCTGTTACCATGAGAGTCCATTGTAACAACTGCTGTAAATCCTTCAACTCGTAGGTGCCACATCGCTTCAGGAATACCAAACTGCATTAAATCAACACCTTCAACTTCTTTAATACAGTCAGCATAATACTGAGCCGCACCACCGATCGCATTTAAATATACACCTCCATGCTCTTTTAATGCTGCAAGTGTTTTTGGACCCATACCGCCTTTACCAATAACGGCGCGAATTCCAAATTTCTTCATGATATCACCTTGATAAGGCTCTTCACGGATACTTGTTGTTGGTCCAGCAGCTTTTACATGCCAATTACCTTCCTCATCTTTAAGCATAACTGGTCCACAATGGTAGATAATTTGGCCATTTAAATCAACAGGAGCATCGTTATCTGATAAGTATTTGTGGATTGCATCACGACCTGTGTACATTCTGCCACTGATTCTGACAACATCTCCTACCTTCAAATCACGAATCTGTTCTTCTGTAATCGGAGCTTGCAGGTCTACTATTCTGGATTCTGATTTTGTATCCTCTTGTGATTCATCCACATCTTTTGAGAAGTCAATTTCGTCACCTTCTTGATAGTGCCAGTCCTTAATTTCGCCTGTTTCTTGATCGAGGACTACCCCAAGCCGACGGTATGCCCAACAATTGTATGCAACTGAGACGAAGAAGCTTGCTGGAATACGATTCATTACACCGATTTTACAGCCAAGCAGTGTCGTTTCTCCGCCAAATCCCATCGTTCCAATGCCTAATTTATTAGCGTTTTCCATTACATATTCTTCAAGCTTACGAAGGTCTTCATTTTCATTTTGATCTTCCACTTCACGGAAGAGTTGTTCCTTAGCTAACTCATAACCAGAAGTGCGGTCTCCACCTATTCCTACTCCAATAAAGCCAGCACTACATCCTTGTCCCTGCGCCTGATAGACTGAGTGCAAAATACATTTACGAATACCATCCAAATCTCGACCCGCTCGACCAAGACCTTCCAATTCACATGGCAAACTGTATTGGATGTTTTTATTTTCGCATCCTCCACCTTTTAAAATGAGACGAACATCAATATAATCCTTTTCCCATTGGTCAAACTTGATAACAGGCGTACCTTCCCCGAGGTTATCTCCACTATTTTCACCTGTTAACGAGTCAACTGAGTTTGGACGTAACTTACCATCCTTTGTTGCTTGTGCAATCGCATGTTTAATCGCTTTCTTTATCTTAAGTTGATTAACTCCTACTGGAGTCTTAATCTTAAAAGTTGGTAGCCCTGTATCTTGACAAATAGGTGATACATTTATATCTGCCATGCTAATATTATTTGTAATAGTAGCAAGGGACATCGCCGAACGAGTTCCAGCACTTTCCTGTGCTTTTGCCTTTGCGATTGCCCTTCTTACATCCTTGGGTAGCCTTGTTGATGTCTCAACAATTAGCTTGTACATACTCTCTTGAAGCTTATCCATTATTTTCCCCTCTCCCTTTGTAACGTATTGTCAAAACTTCTATAAGAAATAGGTTATAAAATATCTCCATAGAGGGCTTTATAGGCAAAAAAATTGCCACCCCCTAAATTCTTTGGATAATTGAGGTTACCACACACCCAAC
>Ga0182742_1000412_pt1 | contig 69420 bp, 58 predicted proteins | sample eDN5th37CBELigMG_FD_128880 | JGI IMG/M metagenome (GOLD analysis project Ga0182742, IMG submission 128880) | Enriched Miracle-Growth compost microbial communities from Emeryville, California, USA - eDNA 5th pass 37_C BE-Lig MG (version 2)... ...
GCGTGCGCTGGGTCAAGCAGAACTATCCCAAGGTCGAAGTCATCGGCGGCAACATCGCCACCGCCGCCGCCGCGCGCGCGCTGGTCGAGTACGGCGCCGACGGCGTCAAGGTCGGCATCGGCCCCGGCTCGATCTGCACCACCCGCATCGTCGCCGGCGTGGGCGTGCCGCAGATCCATGCCATCTCCGAAGTCGCCAAGGCGCTGGAAGGCACGGGCGTGCCGCTGATCGCCGACGGCGGCATCCGCTACTCGGGCGACGTCGCCAAGGCCCTGGCCGCCGGCGCGTTCTCCTGCATGATGGGCGGCATGTTCGCCGGCACCGAAGAGTCGCCGGGCGAAGTCGTGCTGTTCCAGGGCCGCTCGTACAAGTCGTACCGCGGCATGGGCAGCCTGGGCGCCATGACCGACGGCTCGGCCGACCGGTACTTCCAGGACCCCGCCAACAACGCGGACAAGCTGGTCCCCGAAGGCATCGAAGGCCGTGTTCCCTACAAGGGCAGCGTGCTGGCCATCATTTACCAGCTGGTCGGCGGCATCCGCGCCTCGATGGGCTATTGCGGCGCCGCCACCATCGACGACATGCGCACCAAGGCCGAATTCGTGGAGATCACCTCCGCCGGCGTGCGCGAGTCGCACGTGCACGACGTACAGATCACCAAGGAAGCGCCCAACTACCGCGCCGACTGATCCGTACAGTCAACTACAATGTCATGCATCACGCACCGGCAGAACCGCAATGAACCCGCGGTTCTGCCGGTGCGGTTTTATTTACTGCGGTTCCATTCATTACCGGTAGAGTCTCCATGCACCAGCGCATCCTCATTCTCGACTACGGTTCGCAAGTCACCCAACTGATCGCCCGCCGCGTGCGCGAGGCCGGCGTGTATTCCGAAGTGCATCCGGGCGACGTCGACGACGCCTTCGTGCGCGAACAGATGGCGCAAGGCCTCAAGGGCATCATCCTGTCCGGCAGCCACGCCTCGGCCTACGAAGAAGGCTCCATGCGCGTGCCGCACGCCGTGTTCGAACTGGGCGTGCCGGTGCTGGGCATCTGCTACGGCATGCAGTCCATGGCCCAGCAGCTGGGCGGCGTGGTCAGCTTCTCCGACCACCGCGAATTCGGCTACGCCGAAGTCCGCGCCCACGGCCACACCAAGCTGCTGGAAGGCCTGGAAGACTTCACCACGCCCGAAGGCCACGGCATGTTGAAGGTCTGGATGAGCCACGGCGACAAGGTCACCGAACTGCCGCCGGGCTTCAAGCTCATGGCTTCCACGCCGTCCTGCCCGATCGCCGGCATGGCCGACGAAGACCGCAAGTTCTACGCCGTGCAGTTTCACCCCGAAGTCACGCATACCGTGCAGGGCAAGGCCATGCTGGCCCGCTTCGTCAACGAGATCTGCGGCTGCGAAGGCGACTGGAACATGCCCGACTACGTGGCCGAAGCCGTCGCGCGCATCCGCGAACAGGTCGGCGACGACGAAGTCATCCTCGGCCTGTCCGGCGGCGTGGACTCCTCCGTCGCGGCCGCGCTGATCCACAAGGCCATCGGCGACCAGCTCACCTGCGTCTTCGTCGACCATGGCCTGCTGCGCCTGGACGAAGGCAAGCAGGTCATGCAGACCTTCGCCGAGAACATGGGCGTCAACATCATCCACATCGACGCGACCGCCCAGTTCATGGGCAAGCTCGCCGGCGTGGCCGACCCCGAAGCCAAGCGCAAGATCATCGGCCGCGAATTCGTCGAAGTGTTCCAGGAACAGGCCGGCAAGCAGAAAAGCGCCAAGTGGCTGGCCCAGGGCACCATCTACCCCGACGTGATCGAATCGGCCGGCGCCAAGACCGGCAAGGCCACCTCCATCAAGTCGCACCACAACGTCGGCGGCCTGCCGGACACGCTCAACCTGCAGCTGCTGGAACCCCTGCGCGAACTGTTCAAGGACGAAGTCCGCGAACTCGGCGTGGCGCTCGGCCTGCCGCCGCAAATGGTCTATCGCCACCCGTTCCCCGGTCCCGGCCTGGGCGTGCGCATCCTGGGCGAAGTCAAGCACGAATACGCCGAGCTGCTGCGCCGCGCCGACGCCATCTTCATCGAAGAACTGCGCAACACCAAGGACGAGGCGAGCGGCCTGACCTGGTACGAACTGACCTCGCAGGCGTTTGCCGTGTTCCTGCCGGTCAAGTCCGTGGGCGTGATGGGCGACGGCCGCACCTACGAATACGTCGTCGCGCTGCGCGCGGTGCAGACGTTCGACTTCATGACCGCCGACTGGGCGCCGCTGCCGCATCCGCTGCTGGCCCGGGTGTCGTCGCGGATCATCAATGAAGTGCGCGGGATCAACCGGGTGGTGTATGACGTGTCGAGCAAGCCGCCTGCGACGATTGAGTGGGAATGATCCAGCCCTCGATCTAGGAAGGCAAGAGAAAAGGCGCTTCGGCGCCTTTCCTCATTTGCGCCGTCTGTCACGCGCGCCCGTTCCCGCAGCTCATATCTGATCGTATTTCCTGCTGCTGCCTTTGGCGCGGCTGACCGGATACTTCTGCGCATTGATGCGGATTTTGGCCTGCGCGGCTTTCACGGGATCGATGCCCAGCACGTTGCTCAGCTGGACGAGATAAAGCAGCACATCGGCGATTTCGTAGCCGACGGCTTCCAGCTTCTCGGGAGAGAGCGCCCGGCTTTGTTCTTCGGTCATCCACTGGAAATGTTCCAGTAATTCTCCCGCTTCGACGATCAGGGCGGAGGCCAGGTTCTTGGGCGAATGGAACTGCTCCCAGTCGCGTTCGTTTGCGAATTCGCGTTGTTGCTGGCTGAGGTGTTGGAGCGTATCGGTCATGGATTTTCTGCGCGGGAGGCTGTCGGTCGATGTGTAGCGGTCGCAGCAAGAATAGTTGGTTTACAACTTACTTCGGGTATTCGCCATGTCTGCGCGATCACATACGCTGCTCACCGCCATTCAACTGGGTTCGATCCTCCAGGCCGCGCGGGCGCTGGGCGACCAGCGCTAAGCGGTCTGCCTGCGGATTTCCTCCAGGAACCGCAGGGCCGGCGCGGGGAGTATGCCTTCGCGCCGGTGATACGCCGCGAACCGGCGTTCGTGATCCAGGCCTTCGACGTGCAGTTCGCGGATCAGGCCGGCCTTCAGTTCCGCCGCGTACATGGGGCGGGTGAGCCAGCTGACGAAGCCGGAGTGCGCGACCAGGCTTTTGAGCAGCGGAATCGAGGGGCTGGATACCGCGATGGGTGGCGCGGCGAGGCCTTTTTTCCTGAAGAGCGAGACCAGGCGGTTGCGGGGTTCGGTGTGTTCGGGAACGAAGCACCAGCGTTCGGCAAGCAGGGCCTGCATGGCGACGGGCGGCTCGGCGCGCAAAGGGTGGCCGGCGCCGACGATCACGTTCATGGTCTCGTGCCAGGCGCAGTCCCTGGCGGCGGCGATGCGGGCGGTCTCGGGCGCTTCCGGGGCGATCACGAGATCGACGCGGTAGTTTTCCAGACCCGTGGCCAGTTCGTCCCAGATGCCTTCGACCACGTCGACGGCGATGCCGGGCCATTTTTCCAGGAAGGCGCCCAGCGCCCTAGGGATGAACAGCGCGGAGGCGCCGGCGGTGACGCCCAGGCGCAGGGCGCCCACGGCCAGGCCGCGCATGCGGTTGATTTCGTCGCGCGCGATTTTTTCCTCGCGGCAAAGCAGTTGCGCATGCGGGGCCAGGGCCTTGCCGTAGGCGGTCAGGCGCATGCCGCCGGTGTGGCGTTCGAACAGAGCCTCGCCGACCGATTCTTCCAGCCGCTTCACGATCCTGCTTAGCGCAGGCTGGGTAAGGGCGAGTCTTTCGGCGGCCTTGCCTAGGGAGCCGTGTTCGATGACGGCGAGGAACGCGCGGAGTTCGTGCAGGTTGTAGGCCATGCCGGAATGTAATGACTTTGGCCGGAAATAACAATTCTCAGGAATGTCGCCGGGCCTCACACTCTCGCCATCGAATTGCCACGACTCCGGGAGAGAAGCGACATGCGCAAGCGCCTATTCTTGAAAACCCTGCTGGCCCTGGCGTCCAGCGGCGGCGCCGCCGCCTGTCTGGCGCAGGGCGGCGACAGGTCGGTGGAATGGGTGCATCCCTTTCCGGTGGGCGGCGGTTCGGACGTGATTGCGCGCAAGCTCGCCGAGAGCATGAGCGCGCAGATGGGCCGCGGCTTTTTCGTCAGCAACAGGCCAGGCGGGGCCACCAATATCGCGGCCGCGTATGTGGCCAATGCCAAGGCGCAGGGCAATATGGTTTTTACGGGCGATTTCACGACGCTGGCGGCCAATCCGCACCTGTTCGCCAGCCTGCCTTATGACAGCGCGAAGGATTTCGCGCCGGCGGGGCTGTATGCGCGCTATCCGATATTGCTGGTGGTATCGAGCGAGGTGCCCGCGACCAATCTGGCCGAGTTCCTGCGCTGGGCCGAGAGCCATCCCGACAGCGCCAATTTCGCGAGCTCGGGTGTGGGGTCGGCCCAGCATCTGGCGGCCGAGCTTTTTCGCGAGCGCACCGGGCTGAAGATGACGCACGTGGCCTATCGCGGCGGTGCGCCGGCGGTGACCGATCTGATGGCGGGCGCGGTGTCGTTCGCGCTGATGGATGCCTCCACCGTGGTGCCGCAGATGAAGTCGGGGCGGCTCAAGGTGTTGGGCGTGGCCAGCCCGCGGCGCATGCAGAATTTTCCCGACATTCCGACGCTGGACGAGCAAGGGCTGGCGGGCTTCGAGGCCTTTGCCTGGCAGGGGATGCTGGTGCCCGCGGGCACGTCCGGCGCCACGGTCGAGGCGCTGAACCGCGCGCTGGGCGCGGCGCTGGCGTCGCAGCCGGTGAAGGATTTCTTCGCCAGCATCGCGGTCGAGCCCTGGTTCAGTTCGCCTGGCGAGATGGCGAGCTTCGTGGCGCGGGAGAACGAGCGCTGGGGCAAGATCATCCGCGAGCGCGGCATTACGCTGCAGTAGGTGCCGAGTGCTGATCACGATCGACGATTACCGGCACGCGGCCCGCAAATCGCTGCCCAGGTTCGTGTACGAGTTCATCGATGGCGGCGCGGAATACGAAACCTGCCTGCGCGCCAACCGGGCCGACTTCGAGCGGATCAGGCTGACGCCGCGCGTGCTGCGGGACGTCGCCCAGGTCGATACTTCGGTGGAGGTGTTTGGCTCGTCCTGGCGCGTGCCGTTCGCGCTGGCCCCGACGGGCCTGAACGGCATCGTGCGCCCGGGGGGCGACGCGATGCTGGCGGCCGCTGCCGCGGACAGCGGCGTGCCGTTCGTGTTGTCGACCGCGTCGAACCAGCGCGCCGAAGAAGTGCGGGCGCAGGCCCGCAGCGGCGAGCAATGGCTGCAGTTGTATGTGATGCGGGACCGCGGGTTGGCCGAGCAGTTGCTGCGGCGCGCCCGCGGCGCCGGCTATCGCGTGCTGGTGCTGACGGCGGACGTGCCGGTCGGCGGCCACCGCTGGCGCGATGCGCGCAACGGTTTCAAGATCCCGTTCCGGATAACGCCCAGGCTGGCATGGGATGCGGCGCGGCGCCCGGGTTGGGCGTTGCGGATGCTCAAGGGCGGCGCGCCGCGGTTCGTGAACCTGGCCGAGCATCCCGCCGACGCCTTGCCGGCCGAGGTCCAGGCTTCGCTGCTGGCCAGAAGCATGGACCGGTCGCTGGTATGGGAGAGCCTGCGCTGGCTGCGCGGGCTCTGGGACGGGCCGCTGGTGCTCAAGGGCGTGCTGCATGCGGAGGACGCCGCCCTGGCGGTCCGGCATGGCGTGGACGGTGTCATCGTGTCCAATCACGGGGGCCGGCAGTTGGACGCGGCGCCCTCCGCGATTGCCGCCTTGCCGGCGATCGCGGAGCGCGTCGGCGGCCGCATTCCGGTGTTCCTGGACAGCGGCGTGCGCAGCGGGGCCGACATTGTGCGTGCCCAGGTCCTGGGCGCGCACGCCGTGTTCGTGGGCAGGCCGGCGCTCTATGGACTGGCTTGCGGCGGGCGCGAAGGCGTGCAGGACGTCATGCGCCTGCTTGCCCAGGACTATGAGCGGAATCTGGTGCTGCTGGGACTGGACTCGGCCGGCAACGTCGGCAAGGCACAGGCGGCCCGGGCCGACCAGGATGGCGTCAGCGCGCCATCGCCAGCCGCCGCCGGATCACCAACGCCAGCGTGAACGTCATCGACGCCGCCAGCGCCCAGGCCAGCGCCGCGTTCGGCGTCCAGTGCGGGGCGGCGAGCGCGAGCGCCGCGCAGAAGGCGGCCAGGCTGGCGGTGCCGAGCAGCGCGGAATAGAGCGTGGCGATCAGGCTGGCGGTGCCGAGTTTCTGGTGCAGGGTGATGGCGACCACGCTGTAGCCGATGGGAAACGCCAGCAGCAGGCCGGCGCCGGTGGCGCCCAGCCATTGGCTGGCGGTGGTGACGGCGGCCACCAGCGTGCCGGCCAGCAGGCCGCGCAGGGCGAGCAGGCCGAAGCCGGCCTTGCCTTTGGCGGGGCCGCGCGGCAATAGGAAGCGGCGACCGATGCGCAGGCATAGCGCGGTGACCGCGATGAAAAGCAGGGCGCCGGCCACGGGTTGCGCGGGCAGCTGGCGCAGCGCCAGCGCGGCCAGCAGCCAGGCGCCGACGGCGCAGCCCAGGCTGGTCCAGGGCGGCGTCCTGGCGGCGACGGCGATGTAGCACAGCAGAAAGCATTGCGTGGCGCACAGCGACAGCAGCGCGTAGGCGGCGGTCTGCGCGACGAAGGCGGCCGGGGCTTGCGCGGCCAGGAAGTAGAAGCCGGGCCCGAGGATGATGGGCAGGCCGGCCAGGGCGCCGCCGATGAGCGGGCCGAAGGCGCCCACGGCCCATGAAACCGCCATGACGACGAAGGCCGTGGCCAGCATTCTTACGGCGAGCGCGTCCAGGGGGACGGTGGAGAGCAGGGTGTCCAGCATGGCGATCCGGTGTCCGGGGTTGGTGGATCGTACATTATCTGGAACATCCGTTCCAGTATTGCCGGCCAGGACGGGGCCGCGGCGCTGACACGCTGTGCGCAATCGTGGCAAGCGGTAACAAGTCGCCCGCCGGCGCAGTCTTATGATCGACCGCTACTGATCCGCGCGACGACAGGGTGACGAAATGCTCGAGGCGGTGCTTGCGCCGTGGGCGCTTACCGGCAGGCTGTGGCTGCGGTTCTGGCCGCAATTGATGGCCCTGGTGCTGGCCGGCTCGCTGGCCCACGATGTGCTGCTGTGGGCGGCGGTGCATACCGGTTTCGCCCACCATCTGTCCGGCCTGGCGGTGCTGACGCTGGTGGCGCTGGCGCAGCTGGTGACGACGGTGGCCATGTTCCTGGTGCTGCTTCCGGGCCTGCCGGCCTTGCGCGGCGCGCAGGAAGCGGCGCGCGCCGGCGCGGCGGCGGATGGCGGCGGGCAGGGGCGGCTGGGGCAGGTGCTGACCGTGGCCTTGCTGCCGTTTTTCGCGTATTACGCGGCCTGGGGATTCCTGGGCGATACGGTGCGGCAGTATTCGCGGCTGGCCTTGGGCCTGGACCCGCTGGGCGAGCACGGGCAGGTGCTGGACGCGCTGGATTCGCGCTGGCTGCTGGTGTCGGTGGCGATCTCGTGGCTGGTGCGCAAGGCGGCGGTGGCGGCGCGCGACCGCACGGGGCGCAGCGGCTGGCAGTGGCTGGTGGTGCTGTGCGAGACCAACTGGATTCTTATCGGCCTGTACGTGATCAGCCGCTGGAAGGACCAGGCCTGGCAATGGCTGATCGACAAGCGCGGGCTGGACGCGCTGCTGCAGTCTTTTCTGAACGCGCTGACGCCGCTGTCGGACGCTTGGGCCGCGGGCATGACGCCGGTGGAGGCGCAGGGCCCGACCCTGGGGGCGGCGCTGGCGCGCCTGTTTTTCTATGCGCTGCTGCCGGTCGTGTGGCTGGTGATGGCGGCCCTGGTCTACGGCTACGACGTGCGCGAGGACGCGGAGTTGCGGCGCTATGACCGTCTGCAGCGCCTGGGCGAACGCTACCGTTCGATGCCGCGTTTCCTGCGGGATTTCGTCGAGCATTTCGTGGCGGGCTATCGCAAGCGCTATCTGCCGCTGGCCAATGGCGTGCGGCTGGCCTTCCATAGCGGCACGCTGCTGCTGGTGACGCTGATCGTGGGGTATCGGCTGATCGATTGGGGCGCGGCGTGGCTGTGGTATGGCGCGGCGCGCCTGATCGGGCCGCATGACCTGGACACCTGGCAGGTGCTGGCGCAGGCGGTGTCGCTGTTGTTCGGCAGCCCGTTCCGGGATTCGTCCACCGGCCTGCTGATCGAGCCTTTGCGCATCTGCTTTCTGGCGGCCGTGCTGGAGAGCGCGTTCGCGCCATGGCAGTCGCGCCGCGCGGCGGCCGCGGCCGCCTGATCAGCCGGGCGCGGGCGGCGTGAAGCGCAGGTAGGCCGGCCGGTCGCTGTCCATGGAGACGGACAGCGACCAGGGCGGCTCGGCGTCGGCCGGCACCATGAAGGCTTCGATGATGACGACGCGCGAGCCGGGCGCGATGCCGCGATGCGCGGCGGCCACGCAGCCGCGCGCCGCGGCCGGCGGCACGCGCAGCGCCGGCTCGATGGCGGGCAGCCAGGTGCGTCCGCGCGCGTCGTGCAGGGCGATGCGGCAGCCGCGCCAGCGCATGGGCAGGTCGGAGGCTCCACGTGTACCGAGAAGGCGGCCAGCGCCGCGCGCGAGCCGGGCAGCCAGCCTTTGTTGGCCGGCGGTTCCATGACGCCGAATTCCTGCAGGCTCCAACGGGCGCCGCCCAGCGGCGCCGTGGCGCCTGCCGCCACCTCGTGCGGCCGCAGTTCGCGTCCCTGAAGCCAACGCGCCGCGTTTTCGCGTCCGCCCCAGAAGAGCGTCAGCAGCAGCAACGGAGGCAGGAGCCAGAGGCTGCGCCGGCGCCAGCGGCGCTCGGCGGGCTGGGCGTCGTTCAAGGCGGGCTCTCCTGGTCCAGATCGTATCGGGCGATGGCTTGCGGCCGGCCATCGGCGTCGACGGGTACGTCGTCCAGCGCGATGCGCGCCTGCGAATCCAGGCGCGGCCCGTAGCGCGAGGACAGCAGCAGGGCGGCGCCGCGCGCCTGGTCGGGACGGATTTCGAACACCAGCCGCACGCTGCGCGGCAGGCCCGGGTCCAGCGCGTAGGGCGGCACGCCGCGCGCAAGCGACAGGCGGTCGGTATGACGGTAGGCCAGGCCGTCGGGCCCGAGCCACGCGGCTTCGGCCAGGGTGGCCGAGGTGTCGGCGGCGGCCAGGCGCAGCCACACGATGGCCCACACCCCGCCGGTGTCGCGGACCTGCTCGGCGCCCAGGCGCCGATAGGCCAGTTGCCGCGCGAACTGCACGCGCTCGACCGTGGCCTGGAACAGGCGGGTGTCGACCGCCTCGCCCATGACGCCGCGTTCGACGATGGGACCGGTCAGGTCCATGTAGCGCGGCGTGCTGCGCTGCATGCCGTACAACGCCAGCGCCGAGGCAAGAATCAGCAGCAGCGAGCCCAGGCGCGCGCTCATTGCACCGCCTTCGCGCCGTCTTGCGCCACGGGCAGCTCGACCCGGCCCACGACGGCGGGATTGAACCAGCCGGGCGCGCCGTACAGATTGTCGATGGGCTTGTAGGTCTTGCTCGCCACCGCGAAGGCGGCCTGCGCGGGCGCGGCGGCGGAGGGCGGCAGCGTCCAGATGAAGGCGACGCGTTCGGGCAGGCCGGGCTGCAGGTAGGGCATTTGCAGCGAGTCGCGCAGGCCCACCACATACGGCTTGCCGGCGGCCGCGTTCCAGCGGAACACGCCGAGATAGTCGGCGCTGGATTCCGCCGTGCGGTTGGTCAGTTCGGCTTCCAGCACCAGCGCCGTGGCGCCGGGCTTTACCGGCACGCCGTAGGCCTTGCCCGACGCGGTCCAGGCGCGTTGCGGCACCACCCGCCATTGGCCGGTCTGGATGGCCGTGCCGGCGGCGAACACCGGCTCGGCGCCGCGGCTGATCTTGCCGTACGCGCCATAGAGCGCCACGCTGGCCGCGGCCACGAGCGTGCCGATGCCGGCCAGCGCGGCTGCGATACGGGACTTGAGCGACTGCAATACGCGCATCGGAGCTCCAGGGCGGCGCGAGTCGAGTCACCGATCGTAGGCGGGTGTTTCCAAACCGGCCAGCCCGGATGTTTCCAGGCGTGTCATCAACGGCCGGACGGCGCGGCTGCGCCAGGTTTTGACACAATTACCGCGGCAGCGCTGCGGAAAAACGGCCATGCGCTCCTTGCCACGGGTATTCCAGTTGCACGGCGACCATGTCGGCGGTGGACGCGCCGTAGCGGCCGGCGATGGCCTGCAGGGTCCGGTCCAGCGCCTGGGCCGGCCGCTGCTCGGTCGCGGTGGCGATGCGCGCGTGCCCCGGCCAGTCGGCCGCGGCCGCGTCGGGAACGATGCGTATGCCGTTGCGGGTCTGTACCGGTTGCGACGAATCCGCGTACGACGCGGCTCTGGAACGGTAGGTGCGCGACCAGGCGTCGGCCACCAGCGCGAGCGAGACTTCGTCCATGCCGGGCGCAAGCGCCACGCCGATCCGTTCGCGGTTCCAGAACGCCAGCGAGTTGCCCAGCACCGTCGTGACGAAGGGCCGGGTCAGCGCATAGTTGCGGCTGGCGTGGCGCGCGTCCCAGGCGGGCAGGCCGAGGTCGCCGGCCACGGCCTCGGCCTTTTGCCGCCCGGCGATGGCCTCGATCAGCATGAGCATCATGGGCATGGAGGCGGAGATTCCGGTGCTGGTCGCCACGCCCCGGTCCGTCACGACGCGCCGGTCCGCGACGTAGGAGATCGACGGATGCGCGCGCAGCAGGTCGTTCAGGTAGTACCAATGGGTGGTGCCGCGCTTGCCGTCCAGCAGGCTGGCGGCGGCCACGACCTTGGCCCCGGCGCACACGCCGAGTATGGTCGCGCCCTTGCGGGACTGTGCAAGCAGCCAGGCGAGGATGGCGGGATCGTCGTCGCGGCTCATGGCGGGCACGATGACGTAGTCGGCCCCGGCCGGATGGCGCGCGTCGAAACTGGCGAGCGTGGCGTCGGGCTGTACCGCGAGCGCGGGATACAGCTTTACCGGACCGGGCGCGCCCGCCAGCATTTCCACGTCGGCGATGTCGGCGCGGCGCAGTATGCCGGCGGGCATCAGATAGTCGGTGGTCTCGGTGGCGTCGTTCAGGCCCACCACCGCCACCAGCGGCCGCTGCCGTTTGGGCGGCGCGAGCGCGGCCAGCATGGCCTTCGTTTCATCGGCCGCGATGGGCGGCGGTTCGGCGCGCCCGGGCTGGGACGGCAGGCTGAGCATCCAGGCGCCGAAACCGGCCAGCGCGAGCAGCGGCAGGGCCAGCGCAATCCGGACGGCATGGCGGTTCGGCATGATCGGAATTCTCCGAATGCGGGCCGTTGGCCGGCGGTGCTGCCATGGCCGGCGGCAGGTTGGGGCGGGTGTTGAAATAGTACTTCCCGCCGTCACACGGCACCGGAATTGGCATATATGCCAATATTGTTATATTCACCTGAGCGCCATCCACAGGCGGGCAGCTCGATGGCTGGATATCGGCTCTTCACTACTGCGCAATCCGATATTCTCGACACCCTCAATGCGACAGCTCCTCCAGCGACCGCCCCTTGGTTTCCGCGCCCAGCACGATCACGACCAGTCCCGCGATGACGAAGGACGCCGCGCCCAGCGCGAAGATGCCGGCCTGGCCGGTAAGGGGCAGCAGCACGCCGACCACGTAAGGGCCGACCAGCGAGCCGACGCGGCCGATGGACGAGGCGAAGCCGGCGCCGGTGGCGCGCGAGCGCGTGGGGTAGAGCTCCGGCGTGTAGGCGTATAGCACCGACCACATGCCGAAAAGGAAGAACTGCATGCACAGGCCGGCTCCGATCAGGTAGGGCAGGGGCGCCTGCATGGCCGCGGCCTGTCCGTAGAGGTAGGCGGACACGGCGCTGCCGAGCAGGGTCAGCACGCAGGCGGGCTTGCGGCCCCAGGCTTCCAGCAGCCAGGCGGCGAAGATGAATCCGGGGATGCCGGCCAGCGAGATGTACACGGTGTACAGCACCGACTTGGTGGCTTCGTAGCCGGCCTGCTGCAGCAGCGCGCCCAGCCAGGTGGTCAGGCCGTAGTAGCCGAGCAGGGCGAAGAACCACAGTATCCACAGCATGGCCGTGCGTTTGGCGTAGATGCCGTGCCACAGTTCGGCATAGAGCGCGCGGCGGCTGGGGCGGGCCTGGGCGGTGAGGTCGGTGACGGGCGGCAATTCGCTCAGGCGGCCCGAGCGCATCACGGAATGTTCGAAGCGGCCGGTGACGGCGTCGGCCTCGTCGGTGCGTCCGGCGTCTTCCAGCCAGCGCGGGGATTCGGGCACATAGCGGCGCACGTAGAAGACGAAGAGGGCGGGGATGGCCAGCAGGATGAAGATGCCGCGCCAGCCTATCAGCGGCAGACAGAAGTACGCGACGATGCCGGCGGCGATAAAGCCGATGGGCCAGAAGCCTTCGAGGATGGCGACGTAGCGGCCGCGGCTTTTGGCGGGCACGATCTCGGACACCATGGACAGGCCGATGGGAAACTCCATGCCCATGCCGAAGCCCAGCAGCACGCGGTAGATCATCAGCGAGTCGACGTCCTGGGCGAAGCCGCAAAGCAGGCTGCCCATGCCCCAGAACACCATGCTGACCTGGAACACGGGCTTGCGGCCGAAACGGTCGGCCAGCAGGCCGGCGGTGGCCGCGCCGAGAAACATGCCGAGGAAGCTGGAGCTGGCCAGCAGGCCGGTCTGCATGGCCGTCAGGCCGAATTCGGCTTTGATGGAACCGAGCACGAAGGTCATGATTCCGAGGTCCATGGAATCGAAGAACCAGGCGGTCGCGATGATGGCGAACAAGCCTCGCTGATAGCCGGTGATCGGCAGGCGCTCTAGACGAGCGGCGACACTGGTGCGTGCTGCTACCGCGCTAATGGACATATCCATAGCTAGTCTCCCGTTGTGGTCCTGCGATTTTGTACTCAACTAATATATTAGTTGGATTCAAAAAATATCCGATAGGGGTTTGTACCGGGGCGCGCGCTAGCCTGCGCAAACTAATATATTAGTTGTGTACGTTATCGGCGTAAGGAGGCTGGCCATGATGACCGAACGACAACGCAAGTTCCGCGAGGAGTACAAGGCGGACATCAGTCCGCTGTACAACGGCCTGCTGCACATCGGCGTGATGTACGCCGTGGGCGCGGCGGCGATCTGGTACTGCCTGACCCAGATCCAGGGCGCGACCTGGGAGTGGCTGCTGGTCGTGCCGGTGTTTCTGGCGGGCAATTTCGTGGAGTGGTTCCTGCACCGCTACGTGATGCACCGGCGCATCGACGTGTTCGCGCTGCGCGCCATCTATGAACGGCATACGCGCCAGCATCACCAGTACTTCACGGACCTGGAGCCCACCATCGACAGCACGCGGGAGTTCCGGATCGTGTTCTTTCCGTGGCGGGTGCTCGCCACGCTGGGCGTGGCCGGCGCGGCGCTGGGTTACATCGCTTCGCTGGTGTTCAATCCGAACGCGGGCTACATCCTGTTTCTGACGATGGTGGGGCAGTACCTGATCTACGAAACCTTCCACTACTGCTGCCACGTGCACGACAACTGGTTTGTGCGCAACATGCCTTTCATCAATACGATCCGGCGCCACCACACGGCGCACCACAATATGGGGATCATGATGAAGTACAACATGAACCTGACGTTCCCCATCGCCGACTGGTTCATGGGCACGACCGACCTGCGCCGCGGGCTGATCGGGCACCTGTTCAACGGCTATAGCGAGAAGCACGTGAAAGAGGAGCTGCGGCCGGTGATCGCGCGCTTTCGCAACGACCACTCGCGCGTCACGCTCGACGGCCCGCAGCTGTCGGACGAAGAGGCCGCCATCCTGCAGGGGCGCTAGGGTGCGGCGGCGGGCAGGGGCCGGTTCAAAGCCGGTCGAGCGCCACCGTGGCCCGGGCGAAGGCTTCGACGTTGTCGACCAGCCGGTCCAGCGCCTCGCCGGCGCCGGCCACGTCGCCCTGCGCGATCGCCGACGCGACCGCCGCATGCAGGCGCGCCATTTCCGGCAGGTCGGCCGCCTGCTTGTAGTGCAGATACCAGAACCGGCGCGACAGGCCGTGCAGCGCGCGCATGGCGCTTTCGGTGAATTCGTTGCGCGCCACGGTCAGGCACAGTTCGTTGAATTCGCGGTCCGAACGCATGAAGGCGACGTCGTTGTTCTTGGCCGAGGCCGCGCTGAATTCGTCGGCCAGCCGCTGGAAGCGCTTGCGTTCGCTGGCCGTGGCGCGTTTGGCCGCGCTGCGGCACACCAGCCGCTCGATCTCGCGCCGGGTTTCCAGCAGCCGCAGCTGCCTGCCGATGTCTATGGTTGGGATCTGCAGGCCGCGCTGCGGCATCACCACGATCAGGTGTTCGCGCGCCAGGCGCTGGACGGCCTCGCGCAGCGGCGTGCGTCCGACGCCGGTCATTTCGCTCAGGCGCTGCTCGGACACCAGCGTGCCGGGAGGAATCTTCAGCGTCACGATGGCCTCCTCCAGAAGCTGATACGCCACATCGTTCAGCTTGGACTTGGCCTGCATCGGGGCGACTGCGGGCAACGGCGCGCTGGACTTGCGCTTGGCGCCGGCGGCGCCGGGGCTTGCGGCTCGTGCCAATCCCTCTCTCCTTACTCGTTCGACAGCGCAAGAATAGCAAAACACCAGTCATCCTCTGGAGATATATAAGCCGTGTATGGTCTTTTCCATCATCTGCCCGTTGCTTTCCTTTGACGGACGTCAACATGGACATTGAAATCAAGGGTAGCGGGCGGCTTCGGGTGGTGGCGGTCCACGGCATCCAGGGCACGCGCGCCGCCTGGTCGCCGGTGGCCGAGGCGCTGGCCGACGCCGCGACCTGGGTGCTGCCCAATCTGCGCGGACGCGGCGCCGCGCCCCGGCCGACCGCGGCCGGCGGTTATGCGCTGGAACGCTACGCCGACGATCTGGACGACGCGGTGCGCGCGCACTGCGGCGGCCGCCCCTACGTGCTGGCCGGCTGGAGCATGGGCGTCTCGGTCATCCTGGAGGCCCTACGCCGCAGCAACGCCGCGCGTCCGGCCGGACTGGTGCTGGTGTCGGGCACGCCGTGCCTGGCGCAGGCGCGCTGGTTCAGGCAAGAGGGCGATGCGCTGTTGCGCGAGGTGGCGCAGCGCCAGCAGCGCCTGGGCATGCGCGTGGCGGCCGACCATGCCGCCGTCGCCGCCACCTGGCAGGCCATCCGCGGCCTGGACCATCGCGCATCGCTGGCGGCGATCGCCGAACCCGCGCTCGTCATCCACGGCAGCGACGACACGGACTCGCCGCTGAGCCACGGCCTATGGCTGGCCGAGGGGCTGCCGCGGGCGTCGCAATACGTCATTGCCGGCGCCGGCCATTCCGTGCTCACCGAGAACACGGCGGACGTGGCGCGGCAGATCCGCCGCTTTCTTCAGCACGGGATTTTTCCCGCCGTTCCGGAGTCCACCCATGAGAACTGAAGACCTGATCCATTTCTGCGCGCCCGGCCGCCTGATCGTCGGCTGCGGCGCCCGCGGCCAGTTGCCGGCATTGCTGGAACGCCTGGGCCATCGGCAGGGCGTGGTGGTGACGGACGCTTTCTTCGCCAGGCAGACGCCCTGGGTGCGCGAGCTGGTCGAGGCCGCCGGCGCGCGCGGCGTGCGTCTCGCGGTGTACGAAGGCGGCGAGCCCGACCCGACCACCACGCTGTGCGACCGGGCGACCGGGCAGGTGCGTGCGGCCCTGGACGGCGCGCGGCCCGACCACGTCATCGCCTTGGGCGGCGGCAGCAATATCGACCTGGCCAAGGCGCTCTGCCTGACCTTGCCCGAAGGCCGGCCGGTGCGCGATTTCCTGGGCGACCTGGCCGGCTGCCGGCCGCTGCCGCTCATCGCCTTGCCGACCACCTCGGGCACCGGTTCGGAGGCGACGCCGGGGGCGATTCTGGTGGACCCGGACAACGCCACCAAGGTCGCGGTGATGGACAACGCGCTGCGGCCGCAGATCGCGCTGGTCGATCCCGAATTCACCTATACCTGTCCGGCGCGGGTCACGGCCGACGCCGGCATCGACGCCTTGACGCACGCCATCGAGTCGCTGGTGACGCTGGACAGCGCGCAGTACGACCGCGGCGGCAGCGCGGACCCGGGCTACAGCGGCCGCTCGTCGCTGACCATGATGTTCGCCAGGGAGTCGCTGCGCCTGTGCGCGGCGTGGCTGGAACGGGCCTACGCCGACGGCGCCGATGCGCAGGCGCGCATCGGCATGTCGTACGCCAGCCTTTATGCCGCGCTTTCGTACGGCAGCGCGGGGCTGAACGCGGCCCACGGCATCGCCTATGCGATCGCGGGGCAGACTCACAAAAGCCACGGCAGCACCAACGCGGTCATCCTGCCGTATGTGCTGGACGCGCTGCGCGAGGAGCGCTTTACGGAACTGCTGGAGGCCGCCCGCATCTTCGGCATTGCCGATGCCGACGAGGAAGCGGCGGTGCGCCGGCTGCCGGTGGCGCTGCGCGCGCTGGTGGGAAGGCTGGGCATCCCGACCGATCTGCGCAGTTTCGGCATCCAGGAAAGCGCGCTGGACGCCTTGCTGCGCGATGCGCTGGACGTAACCCGGCTGGCCAAGGCCCTGCCGGTGGCCGACGTGCCCGCGGCCTACGCGCGCATCATCGGGCAGGCATGGCGCGGCGCGCTGGCCGGCGACGGCGATCAGCCCTGACGCCGGGCGCGGCGCTCAGCGCGGCTTGGACGCGGCGATGGAAAGCGCGGCGGGCAGGTCCACGCCGTTTTTCACGGCCAGGATTTCGGCCATGATGCTGACCGCGATCTCGGCCGGCGTCTTGCTGCCGATGTGGATGCCGACCGGACCCCTGAGCCGGGCCAGGCTGGCGTCCGTGTGGCCGAAATACGTTTTCATTCTGGCCCGGCGCGCCGCGCTGTTGCGCCGCGAGCCGATGGCGCCGACGTAGAAGGCCGGGCTGTCCACGGCCTCGAGCAGGGCCATGTCGTCCAGCTTGGGGTCGTGGGTCAGCGCCACGATGCAGCTGCGCAGGTCGGGGGCGAAGGCGGCCACGGCGTCGTCGGGCATGTCGGTCACCATGCGCACGCCGGACATGCGCCAGCCGTCGTGGTGTTCGGCGCGCGGATCGCAGACCGTGACCGAGAACCCATTGAAGCGCGCCATGGTGGCCAGGTATTCGGCCAGCGCGCCGGCGCCGATCAGCAGCATGCGGTACGCCGGCCCCAGCGTGTATTCCAGCGTGTCGTCGTCGAGCCGCAGCGTGCCGGGCGCGTGCGCGCGGTCCAGCCGCATGGCGCCGTCCTGGCGGCGGACCGTGCGGCGCACCAGTTCGCCGGCTTGCAGCCGTTGGAGCAGTTCCGCCAAGGGTTCGGGCGCGGGATTGAATTCGGCCAGCAGCTCCAGCGTGCCGCCGCAGGGCAGGCCGAACCGATGCGCTTCGTCGGCGCTGACGCCATAGCGGATCAGTTGCGGCGGCTGCGCCGACATGCCTGCGGGGCGGCGCGCATGGCGCAGGATCAGGTCGTCCTCGACGCAGCCGCCGGATACCGAACCGGCGCTGCGGCCGTCCTCGCGCAGCGCCATCATGGCGCCCACCGGGCGCGGCGACGAGCCCCAGGTCCGCACCACCGTCAACAGCATCGCGCGCTGCCCGGCCTGGCGCCACTGGCAAAGATGGCGCAGGACGTGGAGCTCGATATCGTCCATCGCCTGCGTTGCGCTGTCCGATGTGGGCGGTTGATATGGCTGCATGGCGGCATGAGCGGGTAGGGGCGGAGCAGGCAGGATAGGATGCGCTCCGTTAGTATGTATACGGCTTAAAATGGCAAAAAATCGCTCAATCAGGTCAACGTGAATGGCATGACGACTTTGGCGGATCTGGACATCGACAGGCTCGATGAGTTCGAGGCGTCCGACGCGCCCGTGATCGGCCGGCAGGTGGAGCTTGCCGGGCGCAGGAGCGAGGTGCCCGTGCACCGGCATCGCTACGGACAACTGGTGCTGGCCTTGCGCGGCGGCGTGACCTGCGAGGTGCCGAATTCGATCTGGATGGTGCCGCCCGGATGCGCGGTGTGGATACCCGGGAAGATGACGCACAGCATGCGCGCGACGGACAACGCGCGCATCTGCAATCTCTTCGTGCGGCCGGACGCCGCCCGTCTGCCGCGGCAATGCTGCACCCTGTCCATTACGCCGCTGGTGCGCGAGCTGATGCTCGACATGGCGCAGGCCGACGCCAGCTATCCGCCGGACAGCCCCACGGGCCGCAAGGCGGTGGTGTTGCTCGAAGAGCTGGTGAAGATGCCGGTCGAGCTCTTGCACCTGCCGACGTCTTCCGATCCGCGCCTACAGAAGATCGCCAGAATGCTGACGGAGAACCCCGCCGACAGGCGCACGCTGGCGGCCTGGGGCAGGGAGGTGGCCATGAGCGAGCGTTCGCTGGCCCGGCTGGTCCATCAGGAAACCGGGCTGCCGTTCGGCCGCTGGCGCCAGCAGCTGCACCTGATCGTGGCCATGCACCAGCTTGCCGCCGGCAACTCGGTGCAGCGCGCCGCCGACCATCTCGGCTATGAGTCGGTGACGGCGTTCATCTCCATGTTCCGCAAGGCCGTGGGCAAGCCGCCGGCAAAGTACTTCGCCGAACTCGCCCGGCCGGATTCCTCGCCTGGCCGGTCTTAGCGATTTTTTGTCGCTTTCGTGCAGGACGAGCGCGGACGCGGCTGACAGAATCATTGGCTTCTTCCCTCCGTGGCACAGAGGCCGAAAATATGAGCAATGGTTTCACCAGGCGCGACTTCCTGTGGAGCAGCGTCGTCTCCGGAATCGCGGTCGCTTTGGTCAGGCCCGCCCAGGCGTTCGCCGCCGCGCCCGTGCGGCAGCCCCCGCCGCTGTCGGCATGGGACGCGGATGCAGGCAGGATGCGCCATCGCATCGACGCGCTGGCCAAGGTGACGGGCGAGAAGACCTTCGGGTTCGATATGCGCGCCGTCGACCTGCCCGGATGGCCCGACACGCAATCCCGTGCCATGCTGCTGCGCGCCACGCGGGCCGACGGCGTCTATGCCGGGATCGACCTGGGCATGCTGGAAGCCGGGCTGCAGCCCGACCGCGTGGTCACCGCGCAAGACCTGGAGCGCGACGGCATCGCGATAGCCGATGGCGAGCTCTTGCTGCGCGCCGGCACGACGCCGGCCTATCTGGGGCAGGCCGTGGCCATGCTGATCTGGCATGATTTCGCGCGCTTCAGGGCGGCCAAGACGATACTGAAATCCAGCCCGGGCGCGGTCCGCTTCGAAGGCGGCGGGCAGCCGCTGGTGCGCGACCCCTGGGCCAGCCTGCGCTATGTGCGCGTGGGCGGGCAGGACCCGTTCGCCGATGACGTCTACTCCAGCTTCAAGGACAAGGCATTGCGCCCGGCGCGCTTCGTCAAGCAGGCGCCAGAATGGGCGCGCAGCGACGCGCTGGACGCCGCCGGCCTGGCGCACGCGCAGCAGATCGCCGAGGCGCTGGAACAGCCCCGCCTGGGGCAACTGGTGCTGGAGCGGGAATACTTCTCCCAGTCCATCGAACCCGCGCCGTTGGAAACCGATAACGGCAACTGCTGGTACGAAGGCGCGGACGGCACGCTGCACGTGATCGTCGCGACGCAGGCCCCGCAGGAGATCCTGCAGCATGCCGCCCAGATGTTCGCCGCCAGCCGGCGCGACATCCGGCGCATTCTGCTGACACCGTGCCATACCGTGGGCTACGGGGCCAAGGAAGCCAGCATGTTCCAGTTGCTGCCGATGATCGCGGCGCTGTACGCGGACGGCCGTCCCGTGCGGCTGGCCAACGACCGCTACGAGCAGTTCCAGGCCGGCACCAAGCGCCACAGTTTCCATATCCGCTACCGCATCGCGGTGGATCGCGCCAGCGGGAAATTCCAGGTTTTCCAGGCCAGGCTGGTCGGCAATGGCGGCGGGCGCAGCAGCGGGTCGCCCATCGTGGGCTTCGCCACGCTGGTCGGCGCGCGGTCTCTTTATTATTTTCCGCGCAGCGATCTGATGAGCACGATGCAGGCGTCGCGCGCGGTGGATGCGGCCGCCGTGCGCGGCGTCGGCATGGTGCAAAGCATAGGCGCGACCGAAATGCTGGTCGACGAGGTCGCGCAGGAACTGGGGCTGGACGCCATCGAGCTGCGTCTGGCCAACGTGCTGCGCGCCAACATGAAGAACACGCAGGGCGCCATTCCCGGCGGCGAGCTGCGCGGCGCCGAAGTGCTGCACCGGATGCGGGCGCATCCGCTGTGGCGGGAGCGGCAGCGGCGCAAATCGGCCTACGAGGCCGAGCATCCGGGCCGGCTGTACGGCGTGGGGGCCGCCTGCGCCTATCGCGAATACGGCAACGGGGCCGACGCCGCATACGCCGGCGTCGCGTTGTCGCCGGACGGGCGGATCGAGCTGCGCCACGTCGCGGTGGAGATCGGCACCGGCTCGACCACCAGCCAGGCCTACGCCTGCGCCAAGTGGCTGGGCCGTCCGGCCGACGTGGTGGAGTGGGGCCAGACACGCTGGCCCGAGCTGCCCATGCAGACCAGCGAGAATCCGCGCACCATCTCGCAGGCGGCGCAGGACCTGCTGGCGCAGAACGCGTACTGGACGCCGTATATTTCCTCGCCCTCGTCGGCGTCGAACTCCTCGTATTACTTCAGCCACGCCACCATCGAGGCCAGCCGCTTTCTGTTCATGCACGGCCTGTGGCCCGCCGCGGTCGCGATCTGGAGCCGGGGCATCGGCGGCGGCCAATGGGCGTCCTCGGCGGTGCGGCCGGAGGAGGCCCGCTGGGTGGACGGACGGCTGACGGCCGGCGGGATGACGCCGCTGCCGCTGGAGACGCTGGCGCGCAAGGCCTATGAAATGAACCTGGTCACCGGCGTCGCGGTCCACGACTTCAGCCGCGGGCAATGGACGGAATCCGATTTCGCGCTGCCGTCGGGCGTCGAACGCTGGCAGATCGACGGCCTGGCCGTGCGCCGGGGCGACGGCGGCGGGCCGGCGGCCGGCGGCACGCCCACGTCCGACGGCTATTGCTTCATTCCGCGCACGCGGGTGGCGTACCCGGCGGTGCAGCGCAATAACGCGGGATTCCTGTTGAACAGCGTGCTGGGCGTGCTGGCCGAAGTCGCGGTCGAGAAGGCCAGCGGCAAGGTCGAAATCCTGCGCCATCACGCGGTGCTGGAATGCGGCAACCAGCTGGTGCCGGAGCTGGTGTCCGGGCAATTGCAGGGCGGGGCGGCCATGGGCATCGGCCACGCGCTGCATGAATACCTGCCGCTGTACGAGGACGGGCCGGGCAACGGTACGTGGAACTTCAACCGCTACAAGCTGCCGCGCTCGCGCGACGTGGCGGTATGGACGCAGACCGCCGAAATACTGCAGCCCCTGTCCGGTTCCGATCCCTACAAGGGCATAGGCGAACTGTCCATGATGCCCATCGTGCCGGCGCTGGCCAACGCCGTCGCCCATGCCACCGGCCACCGGTTCCGGGAACTGCCGGTCAGCGCGGACAAGATTCTCGCCGCGCTGCAATCAGGGCCCGGTGCACAGGCCCGGAACAGGAGCGCCACATGAAAAATTCCATCGTATCCCTGCCCCTGACGCTGGACGTCAATGGCAAGACCTACGGGCCATATGAGGTGCCGCAGGACATGATGATGATAGACGTGCTGCACGAGTACCTGAATCTCACCGGCACGCGGTTCGGCTGCGGCCAGGGCGAGTGCGGGGCCTGCACCGTGATCGTCGACGGCCAGGACGGGCCGCAGGAGGTCCGCACCTGCATCACTGGCGCGCACTATTTCAAAGGCAGGAAGGTGCGCACCATCGAAGGCCATGCGCGGCGCGACGCGGACGGCGCGGTGGTCGAACTGTCGCCGGTGCAGCAGGCTTTCGTCGATGGCTACAGCTTTCAGTGCGGCTATTGCACGCCCGGCTTCGTCAACGCGGCCACCGTGCTGGTGGAAAGGCTGAAGCGCACGCCGATCGCCGAGCATGAGGTCGACGCGGCCGTCGAGGCCGCGCTCGACCCGCACCTGTGCCGCTGCACCGGCTACGTGCGGTATTTCGAAGCGGTCAGGCAGGTCGTCCTGCAAACCCCCGGACTGGTGAGGCGCGACCATGGCCGATGACACCGTCCGCAAGCGCCGGCAAGGCGCGAAACGCTGGCTGGCGGCAGGCGCCGCCGCGGCCGCGCTCGCCGTCATCGCCCTGGTCGCGGTGCAGGAAGGCCGGCGGTGGCTGGCCCAGTCCGATCCGGTGCAGCACGTCGATGCCGCCGCCGGGCAGATCGAGCTGGGCAGATACCTGGCGACCGTCGCCGATTGCGCGGCCTGCCATACCGCGCATGGCGGCGCGCCGTTAGCCGGCGGACGGCCGCTGCAGACGCCGTTCGGCGCGATTCACTCCACCAATATCACGCCGGACCCGGACCACGGCATCGGCCGCTACACGGCCGAGGAATTCCATCGGGCGCTGACGCGCGGCACGGCGCGCGACGGGCATCTGCTGTATCCCGCCATGCCGTATACCTCGTACCGCGGCATCAGCAGGCAGGACAGCGATGCGATGTACGCCTACCTGATGAACGTGCCGGCGGTCGCGCAGCCCAATCGGGAGAACGGGCTCTCGTTCCCGTTCAACCTGCGCTTTGGCTTGTACTTCTGGAACTTCCTGTTCGCCGGCGACGGGCAGGCGCAGGCGCGGCAGGACGATGCGCCCGCGCTGCTGCGCGGCAAATACCTGGTCGATACGCTGGGCCATTGCGCCGAGTGCCACAGCCCGCGCGGCGCGCTGGGGCAGACGGACCGGCGCCGGCCGCTGGCCGGCAACAACACCCTGGCCCGTTTCGCCGCGCCGGACATCACGCGCGCCGGCCTGCTGGCCCGCGGCTGGACCGAGGACGAACTCAGGCGCTACCTGCGCACGGGCGTCAGCGCGGTGGCGGTGGCGTCGGGCGAAATGCTGGAAGCGGTGAATCTCTCGACCAGCCGATGGCGCGAATCGGATATCGACGCCGCGGTGTCGTACCTGTTCGCTTCCGGCCCGCAAGCGGCGCCGCCCGCCGTCGCCCAGGCCGAGGCTGGGCGGCCGATGGAACAGGACCTGCCGGGACGCTCGCATTACCTGAACCTGTGCGCCGGCTGCCATGCGGCCAATGGCCGGGGCGTGCCGCACGTGGCGCCGGGCCTGCTCGGCAACAGCAGCGTGACCGACGCCGATCCGCACAACCTGCTCGTTTCGATACTGGACGGGCTGCCGGCGCACGAGCTGCCAGGCCTGGAGCGCATGCAGGCCATGCCGGTGTCCGCGCGCACGCTGTCCGACGAGGACATCAGCGCGCTCGGCAACTGGCTGCGGGTCGAGTACGGCAAGCGGCCGGCCAGCGTGACGCCCGGCGACGTGGCCAGGCTGCGCCAGCGCTGAATTTGCGCGAAATCGTTCAAGGAGTTGTCAGAAAAGCTCGCTTATGCGGGCTTCTTACATAGTCCTTAATGCAAAACACATTTCCATACCGAGAAAATGAAACTGATACGGTCAATCGAGCGTATCAGTTGGCGGGAAAAGCGCATAATGACGGCACCTTTTCTTGTGTCCCTTTCACAGGAAGAGTCGATTTTCTGTAAGCGTAGAGCTTGTTGTCTCTAGCTCGGCGGTTCGTGTTTCCAGGTTCATGTTCTGTAGGGCTAGGGCGGCTTGGGTTATCACGGAGATGTTTATGACAGAAGACGCAAAGCCGCGCAGGCGGTTCCTGCAGGCGTTGGCCATCGTGCCGGCGTCGACGTTGGCGGTGGGGGCAATGACCACCGGCTGTACCAACGGGTCGGAAAGCGCTAAGGCGCCTGCGGCCAAACCTTATGAACCCACCTACTTCAGCAAGGCCGAATGGGCCTTCATCGTCGCCGCGGTCGATCACCTGATCCCCGCCGACGAGTACGGCCCCGGCGCCATCGAAGCCGGCGTGCCCGAGTTCATCGACCGCCAGATGGAAACGCCGTTCGGCCACGGCAAGCTCTGGTACATGCAGGGGCCGTTCCACCCCGACGTGGTGCCCGAGCTGGGCTACCAGATCAACCAGAATCCCCGCCAGGTCTACCGCAACGGCATCGAGGCCTGCGACGCCTGGTGCACGAAGACGCACGGCAAGGTCTACGCGGAACTGGACAAGCCGCTGCAGGAGCAGATCCTGAAGGACCTGCAGGCCGGCAAGATCGAATTCGAGACCGTGCCGTCCAGGACCTTCTTCAATTTTCTGCTGGCCAACACCAAGGAAGGCTTCTTCGCCGATCCGATGTACGGCGGCAACAAGAACATGGTGGGCTGGAAGATGGTGGGCTTTCCGGGCGCGCGCGCCGACTACATGGACTGGGCGGACCAGCCCAACGTGAAGTACCCCTACGGTCCGGTTTCGATTTCCGGGGAGAGGGGCTGAGCCATGGCGATCAAGAAAGACAAAGTCGATGCGGTGCTGGTCGGGTTCGGCTGGACCGGCGCGATCATGGGCCAGGAGCTGACCGAGGCCGGCCTGCACGTGCTGGCGCTGGAGCGCGGCGGCATGCAGGACACGCCCAAGGACGCCGAGTACCCCAAGGTGATCGACGAGCTGGCGTATTCCGTGCGCGGCAAGCTGTTCCAGGACCTGTCCAAGGAAACCGTGACCATCCGCCACGGCGTGGACGACGTGGCGGTGCCGTACCGCCAGAACGGCTCGTTCCTGCTGGGCAACGGCGTGGGCGGGGCGGGCTTTCACTGGAACGGCATGCACTACCGCGTGCTGCCCGAAGAGCTGGAGCTGCGCACCCGCTACGAGACGCGCTACGGCAAGGACTTCATTCCCGAAGGCATGACCATCCAGGACTTCGGCGTCACCTACGACGAACTGGAGCCGTACTTCACCAAGTTCGAGTACGTGTGCGGCACCTCGGGCAAGGCCGGCAACCTGAACGGCAAGGTCGTGGAGGGCGGCAACCCGCTGGAAGGCAAGCGCAGCAAGGAATATCCGCTGCCGCCCCTGACCACCACCTACGGCGCGCAGCTGTTCGAGAAGGCCGCGCGCGAGGTGGGCTTCAACCCGTATCCGGCGCCCGCGGCCAACGCGTCCGGCCCGTACACCAATCCGTACGGCGTGCGCCTGGGCCCCTGTAATTTCTGCGGCTTCTGCGAGAACTACGGCTGCTACATGTATTCCAAGGCCTCGCCGCAGACCACCATCCTGCCGGTGCTGCTGAAGAAGCCCAACTTCGAACTGCGCACGCAGTCGCAGGTGATCAAGGTGAACCTGGACGCCAGCGGCAAGAAGGCGGTCGGCGTGACCTACATCGACGCGCAGGGCCGCGAGGTGGAGCAGCCGGCCGATCTGGTGATCCTGTCGGCCTACCAGATGCACAACGTGCGCCTGCTGCTGCTCTCGGGCATCGGCAAGCCCTACGATCCCAAGACCAACGAAGGCGTGGTCGGCAAGAACTACGCCTACCAGATGAACGGCGCGGTCAGCATGCTGCTGCCCAAGGGCACGCAGCTCAATCCGTTCGTGGGCACGGGCGCCGGCGGCGTCAGCATGGACGACCTCAACGGCGACCAGTTCGACCACGGCCCGCTGGGCTTTCTGGGCGGGGCCAGCATCCGCCACGTGCGCTATGGCGGGCGTCCCATCAAGCAGACGCCCACCGCGCCGGGCACGCCCAGCTGGGGCACGGCCTGGAAGGCGGGCGTGCAGGACGCCTACCAGCGCCACCTGAGCATCGGCATCTCGGGCTCGGTGATGTCGTACCGCGACGCCTACCTGTCGCTGGACCCGACCTACAAGGACAGCAACGGCCAGCCGCTGCTGCGCATGACCTTCGACTGGCACGACAACGAGTTCGAGATGCTGGGCTACATGGGCAAGCGCATGGAGGAAGTGGCCAAGGCCATGAAGCCCGAGAAGTACTTCGTGGGCGTGCGCAAGAAGGGCGCGCGCTACGACACGCGGGTCTACCAGAGCACGCACAACACGGGCGGGGCCATCATGGGCTCCAATCCCAGGGAAAGCGTGGTCAACAAGTACCTGCAGAGCTGGGACGTGCCCAATGTGTTCGTGATGGGGGCCTGCGTGTTCCCGCAGAACATGGGCTACAACCCGACGGGCCTGGTCGGGGCGCTGGCCTTCTGGTCCGCGCAGGCGATCCGCGACCAGTACCTGAAGAACCCCGGCCCGCTGGTCCAGGCGTAAGGAGACGGAACAATGATCAAGCACACCATTGTCGCCGCGCTCTCCGTCCTGGCCGCCGGCTCCGCCTGGGCGGCGGATGGCACGCCGGCCGCGGCCGACGCGCAGCTGGTCAAGCAGGGCGAGTACCTGTCGCGCGCCGGCGACTGCATCGCCTGCCATACCGCCAAGGGCGGCAAGCCGTTCGCGGGCGGACTGGGCATCGAGTCGCCGCTGGGCACGATTTACTCCACCAACATCACGCCGGACAAGGAAACCGGCATCGGCGAGTACAGCTACGAGGACTTCGACCGGGCGGTGCGCCACGGCGTGGCCAAGGACGGGCATTCGCTGTATCCGGCCATGCCGTACACGGCCTACGCCAAGGTCACGCCCGACGACGTGAAGGCCTTGTATGCCTACTTCATGCACGGCGTCGAGCCGGTGAAGCAGGCCAACAAGGACACCGACATCACCTGGCCGCTGTCCATGCGTTGGCCGCTCGGCGTGTGGCGCTGGATGTTCGCGCCGGACGCGGTCAGCGGACCCGCCGCAAGCGACCTCAAGGGCGCCGACCGCGAGGCGCTGCTGCGCGGGCAATACCTGGTCGAGGGCTTGGGCCATTGCAGCACCTGCCATACGCCGCGCGGCTTCGCGCTGCAGGAGAAGGCGCTGACCGAGGCCGACGGCTCGGCGTTCCTGTCGGGCGGCGTGGTCGAGGGCTGGCTGGCCAAAAACCTGCGCGGCGATATGGCCGACGGCCTGGGCGGCTGGACCAAGGAAGACATCGCGGCCTTCCTGAAGTCCGGGCGCAACGGGCATTCGGCGGCCTTCGGCGGCATGGCCCAGGTGGTCGGCGACAGCACGCAGCACCTGTCCGACGCCGACGTCAACGCCATCGCCGTGTACCTGAAGAGCCTGCCGCCGGTGAACAAGGACGACGCCAAGCCGCTGGCCTATGACGATTCCGTGGCGCAGGCGCTGCGGGCCGGCAAGGACAAGGGCGACGGCGCCATGGCCTTCCTCAACAACTGCGCGGCCTGCCACCGCAGCACCGGCAAGGGCTATGCGGAAACGTTCCCGCAGCTGGCGCTCAGCTCCACGGTGAATTCGGCCGACCCCGCGTCGCTGATCCACATCGTGCTCAAGGGCGCGCAGATGCCGGCGACGGCCACCGCGCCGACCGCGTACGCGATGCCGGGCTTCGACTGGCGCATGACCGACAAGGAGGTCGCCGACGTGGTGACCTTCGTGCGCTCCAGCTGGGGCAACAAGGCCGGCGCGGTCAGCGCCGCCGACGTGGCCAAGGTGCGCAAGGAAGTCGGCGCCCAGCCGCAGCCGGCGCGCTGAGGTATCGCGGCGTCTGCCCGGGGACGGCCGGCAAGCCTCGCGCTTGCCGGCCGTCCTGCTATGATTGCTGGATAAATATCCAGTCATCCGGCCGCGCCGATGTTTCCTCCGCACCGCTATTACTACCTGCACAATTTCGAGCGCGCCCTGGCGTGGATCGCCGAGCGCTACGGCGACCTGCTGGACGACGCCGAGCGGCGCTTCCTGGCGGATTTCCAGGCCCTGCCGCAGGCGTCGCGGGCGCTCATGGTGCGCATGCTGATGCGGCGCGGCCCGTGGTTCCGGGCCACCCGCCTGAGCTACGAAGAAATCCCCGGCACGCTGGCGGCCGCCGCGCCGCTGGCGGCGCTGGGCTGGCTGGACGCCGCGGCGCCCATGACGCTGGACGAGCTCTTCGGCCTGCATACCAAGGGCGAACTGGCCGCGATATTCCGCGACGCGCCGGTGAAGGCCGGCGCCCGCAAGGCCGAGCTGCTGGAGGCGCTGCGGCCGCTGCATCCGCCGGCGCAGCCTTATGCCGCCTGGCATCCGCGCGCCGCCGAGCCGGTCTGGCGGGTGATGGCGGCCGATCTCTGCGAACGCCTGCGCCTCATGTTCTTCGGCAATCTGCATCAGGACTGGTCGGAGTTCGTGCTGGCGGACCTGGGCGTGTTCCAGTACGAAACCGTGGCGTTCGACGCGGACTCGCGCGCGTTCCAGGCGCGCGCCGACATCGACCGCTACCTGGCGCTGCACGCGTGCCGCCAGGCGCTCGAAGCGGGCGCGCAACTCGATGCGCTGCTGCCGGCCATCGACGCCTGCGCCAGCGATAACCCCTGGCTGGAAAAGCGGCGCGGTAAGCTGCTGCTGCGCATCGGCCAGGCCTGCGAGCGCGCGCAGGACTGGCACGCGGCGCAGCGCGTGTATGCGCTGTGCGCCTATCCCGGCGCGCGCCACCGCCGCATCCGCGTATACGAGCGCATGGCGCGCTTCGACGAGGCCCTGGCGCTGGCGGCGCGCGCGCAGGCCGAACCCGAAAGCGAAGAAGAAAGCCAGCGGCTGGCGCGCATGATGCCGCGCCTGCTGCGCGGCGCCGGGCAGGCCGCGGCCGCAAGACGCCGCGCGCCCGCGGTGGCGCGGCGCGACCTGTCGCTGCCGCGTCCCGGCCAGCCCATGCCGGTCGAGTTCGTCGCGCGCGATCACCTGCACCGCGACGACGCGCCGGTGCATTACGTCGAGAACGCGCTCATCAATTCGCTGTTCGGCCTGCTGTGCTGGCCGGCGGTGTTCGCGCCCGTGCCGGGGGCGTTTTTTCATCCGTTCCAGCGCGGGCCGGCGGACCTGGACGCGCCGGACTTCCACCAGCGCCGCGAGGCGCGCTTCGCGCAATGCCTGGCGCAGCTGGACACGCCGGACTACCGCGACACGATCCTGGCGCGCTACGCCGAAAAGCGCGGCGTGCAGTCGCCGTTCGTGTTCTGGGGGGCGCTGTCCGAGCCGCTGCTGGCGCTGGCGCTGGACTGCCTGCCCGCGGCGCACCTGAAGCTGTACTTCACGCGGCTGCTGCGCGACGTCAAGGCCAACCGCTCGGGCCTGCCGGACCTGATCCGCTTCTGGCCCGGCGAGCGCCGCTACGAACTCATCGAGGTCAAGGGGCCGGGCGACAAGCTGCAGGACAACCAGGTCCGCTGGCTGGAGTATTGCGTGGCGCACGGCATGCCGGTCAGCGTCTGCCACGTGAGCTGGCAAGAGGCCGCGCCATGAAGCACGCGGTCGCGGTGCGCACGCTTTGCGAGTTCACGGCCCGCGCCGGCGACCTGGATTCGCGTTTCACGCCCGCGCCCAGCGGCCTGGAGGGCATGGCCGGGCACGCCGCGGTGGCGGGGCGGCGCGGGCCGGACTACGAAACCGAAGTGGCGCTGTCCGGCGAGTACCAGGACCTGCTGGTGCGCGGCCGCGCCGACGGCTACGATCCGGCGGCCAACCAGCTCGAAGAGATCAAGACCTATCGCGGCCGCTTCGAGAGCGTGCGCGACAACCATCGCGCGGCGCATTGGGCGCAGGCGCGGGTCTACGGGCACCTGCTGTGCCAGGCCCGCGGGCTGGCGCAGCTGCGCGTGGCGCTGGTGTATTTCAACCTGGCCACCGAGGAAGAAACCGTGCTGGTGGAAACCCAGGACGCGGCGGCGCTGCAGGCGTACTTTCACGACTACTGCGGCCGTTACCTGGCCTGGGCCGCGGCCGAACAGGCGCACCGCCGCGCGCGCGACGCGGCGCTGGAAGCGCTGGCGTTTCCGTATGGCGCGTTTCGCAGCGGCCAGCGCGAGCTGGCCGTGGCCGCGTACCGCACGGCGCGCGACGGCGGCTGCCTGATGGCGCAGGCGCCCACCGGCATCGGCAAGACGCTGGGCACGATCTTTCCCGTGCTCAAGGCCTGCCCGGGCGCGGGGCTGGACAAGGTCTTCTTCCTGGCCGCCAAGGGGCCGGGCCGCGGCCTGGCGCTGGAGGCGCTGGAAGCCGTCAACGCGCAGCCGGCCGCGCCGCGCCTGCGGGTGCTGGACATGCAGGCGCGCGACAAGGCCTGTGTGCATCCGGACAAGGACTGCCACGGCGAATCCTGCCCGCTGGCCCGGGGCTTCTACGACCGGCTGCCGGGCGCCCGCCAGGCCGCGCTGGCGCACGCGCGCATGGACGCCGCGGCGCTGCGCGCCACGGCCGCCGAACACGAGATCTGCCCGTACTACCTGTCGCAGGAAATGGCGCGCTGGGCCGACGTGGTGGTGGGCGACTACAACTACTACTACGACGCCACCGCCATGCTGCATGCGCTGACCCAGGCCAACCAGTGGAAGGTGGCGGTGCTGGTGGACGAGGCGCACAACCTGGTGGAACGGGCGCGCCGCATGTACACGGGCGAGCTCGACCAGGGCATGCTGGCGGGCGCGCGCCAGGCCGCGCCCAAGCCGCTGAAGAAAGCGCTGGACGGCCTGAACCGTTCCTGGAACGCCCTGAACAAAAAGCAGGCCGAGGCCTACCAGGCCTATGACGAAGCGCCGGCCGGGGTGCTGGCGGCGGTGCAGAAGGCGGTGGCCGCGATCACCGACCACATGGGCGAGCATCCGCTGGCGCAGGACGATCCGGTGCTGGCGTTCTACTTCGAGGCCCTGCATTTCATGCGCCTGGCCGAGCAGTTCGGCCCGCATGCGCTGTTCGACGCCACCCTGGACGCGGGCGGCGCGGCCGGCGCCAGGACGCCGCGCTCCACGCTGTGCGTGCGCAACGTGATCCCGGCGCCGTACCTGGCCGGGCGCTATGCGGCGGCGCATGCCACGGTGCTGTTCTCGGGCACGCTCAGCCCGCAGCAGTTCTACCGCGACACGCTGGGCCTGCCGCCGGCGGCCGCCTGGATCGACGTGGCCGCGCCGTTCCAGGCCCGGCAACTGGAGGTGCGGGTGGTGGGCGACGTGTCCACGCGCTTTCGCGACCGCGAGCGTTCGCTGGCGCCGATCGCCGACCTGATCGCGCGCCAGTACGCCGAGCGGCCGGGCAACTACCTGGGCTTTCTCAGCAGCTTCGACTACCTGCGCCGCGTCTCGGACCTGATGCGGGAACGCCATCCGGACGTGCCGATATGGGCGCAGACGCCGGGCATGGACGAGGCCGGGCGCGCCGCGTTCCTCGCGCGTTTTTCCGAGGAGGGGCGGGGCGTGGGCTTCGCCGTGCTGGGCGGCGCATTCTCGGAAGGGGTGGACCTGCCGGGCAGGCGCCTGATCGGCGCCTTCATCGCCACGCTGGGGCTGCCGCAGGTCAACGCCGTCAACGAGCACATCAAGCGCGCCATGGACCGGCGCTACGGCGAGGAGAACGGCTACGACTACACCTATCTGTATCCGGGCATGCAGAAGGTGGTGCAGGCGGCCGGCCGGGTGATACGCACCGAAGACGACGTGGGCACAGTGCACCTGATCGACGACCGCTACCGGCGCGCCAAGGTGCGCGGCCTGCTGCCGGGCTGGTGGCGCGTGCGCTGATCAGCCGCAGGCGGCCGCGCGCCGCCGCCGCGCTTTGGGTAGTATTTCGTCTGCGTCCGCCTGGCAGGCGGCGCACCACAAGGAGACAAGCATGCCTACTGCCGCCCCCGCGCCCGCCGCGCTGAACGATATCGTGGCCATGCCGGCCCATGCGCTGTCCGAGGCGATCCGGCTGCGCCAGGTGTCCTGCCGCGAAGTGATGGCCGCCTACCTGGCGCATATCGACCGGGTCAATCCCAAGCTCAACGCCATCGTGGCCCGGCGCGACAGCGACGAACTGATGCGCGAGGCCGCCGAGCGCGACGCCCAGCTGGACGCCGGGCAATGGCTGGGCTGGCTGCACGGCATGCCGCAGGCGCCCAAGGACCTGACGGCGGTGCGCGGCATGGTGACCTCCATGGGCTCGCCGGTCTACAAGGACCAGGTGACGGCGCACGACTCCATCATGATCGAGCGCATGCGGGCCTCGGGCGCCATTTTCATCGGCCGCAGCAACGTGCCGGAATTCGGGCTGGGCTCGCATACCTACAACGCGGTCTACGGCGCCACCGGCAATCCCTACGATCCTTCCCGGACGGCCGGCGGCAGCAGCGGCGGCGCGGCCGCGGCGCTGGCCGCGCGCATGCTGCCGGTGGCCGACGGCAGCGACTTCGGCGGATCGCTGCGCAACCCGGCCGCGTTCTGCAATGTGTACGGTTTTCGGCCGTCGGCCGGGCGCGTGCCGTCCGGGCCGGCGCCCGAGGTCTTCCTGAAGCAGTTGTCCTACGAAGGCCCCATGGGCCGCACGCCGCGCGACGTGGCGCTGATGCTGTCGGTGATGGCGGGCTACGACGCGCGCGCGCCGCTGTCGCTGTCGGACGATCCGGCGCAGTTCGCGCAGCCGCTGGAGACCGACCTGCGCGGCAAGCGCGTGGGCTGGCTGGGCGACTGGAACGGCTACCTGCCCATGGAGCCCGGCATCCTGGACCTGTGCGAGCGCGCGCTGGGCGATCTGGCGGCGGTGGGCTGCGAGGCGCTGGACTACCGGGTGCCGTTCGCCGGCGACCGCTTGTGGCGCATGTGGCTGGTGCACCGCCACCTGATGGTGGGCGGCCAGTACCATGCCCTGGTCCACGATCCCGAGACCCGCAAGCTGGCCAAGCCGGCGCTGATCTGGGAGGTCGAGGGGCTGGACGGAATCACGGCGCGCCAGGTCTACCAGGCCACCGAAGAGCGCAGCGCCTGGTACCAGACGGTGCTGCGCATGTTCGAGGAAGTCGATTACCTGGCGGTGCCGTCGGCGCAGGTGTTTCCGTTCGACGTCAATATGGACTGGCCCAAGCAGATCGCGGGACGGCCGATGGACACGTACCACCGCTGGATGGAGACCGTGACGCCGTGGACGCTGGCCGGCTGCCCCGTGATCAGCGTGCCGGTGGGCTTCAACGCCGCCGGGCTGCCGATGGGCATGCAGCTGATCGGCCCGCCGCGCGGCGACCTGGCGGTGCTGCAGCTGGCGCACGCCTACGGACAGGCGCAGGACTGGGTCCGGGAGCGGCCGCCCGTCGCGCTCTGGCGAGACTGAGGCGGCGGGGCCGAATGCGCCTGGTTTTGTAAGCTTTTTTTGCTTTTTTCAGACGAAACGACCCCAATCGGGGTCGTTTCGTCATTTTTCATGGCTGGCCGGAGCCGCCTTTGCAATAATTGCCGACGAACTCAACATTCCGTAATAGACCAGGACCGGCGCGGGCCGGCGGCCGAACAGGCGAGTCGACACTGTAGAAAAGGTTTCCGGCATGAATAATCTGACACTGCGCCAGCGCATCCTGGCCAGCTTCATGGTCATCCTGGCCATCATGGCATTGATGGTGGTGGTCGATTACCGGCGCCTGCTGGTGATCGAATCGGAAGCCCAGTTGATCAACAGCGATGCGGTGCCGGGCATCTATCACAGCGCCTCGATCCGCGCCGCCTGGCTGACCGGTTTCATCACGGTGCAGGACGCCCTGAGCCTGGATACCGCGCAAGAACGCGCCGCCGCCCTGGAGGCCCTGCCGAAGAACGACCAGGCGCTGGACGAAGAGGTCGCGCAATACCGCCGCACCATCGAACGCAACGACGACATGCAGCTCTTCGAGGCCTTCGAGCGCGAACTGCGGGAGTACAAGCGCATCCGCGCCGAGATCCTGGCGCCGGGCACGCTGGCGGACGCCGCGCTGGCGCAGGCGCGCGTCAAGTCGGACCTGCGGCCGGCATTCTACAAGGGCCGCGACATCCTGGCCACGGTGGTGACCGAGAACAAGCGGCAGGCCGACGCGGCGGCCGAGGCCATCCGCAAATCGGTGACCGACGCCGAGGTCGGCATGATGGTGTCGCTGGCCCTGGCGATCGTCGCGGCGGTGATCTGCGGCGTGCTGCTGATGCGCGCCATCGCCGACCCGATGCGCTACATCGTCAAGACGCTGGAGTCCACCGGCGGCGGCGATCTGACCCGCCGCCTGAAGCTGGCGCGCAAGGACGAGTTCAACGCCATCGAGACGGGCTTCAACGGCATGCTGGACGAGCTGACCGGACTGGTCGGCAAGACCCAGCGTTCGGCGGTGCAGGTCGCCACCTCGGTCACCGAGATCGCGGCCACCTCGAAGCAGCAGCAGGCGACCGCCTCGGAAGTGGCCGCCACCACCACCGAGATCGGCGCCACCTCGCGCGAGATCTCCGCCACTTCGCGCGAACTGGTGCGCACCATGACGGAAGTCTCGGGCGCGGCCGAGCAGACCGCGGCGCTGGCCGGCAACGGCCAGGTCGGGCTGGCGCGCATGGAGGAGACCATGCGCAACGTGGTCGGCGCGGCCGGCTCGGTCAACGCCAAGCTGGCGATCCTCAACGAGAAGGCCGGCAACATCACGCAGGTCGTGACCACGATCACGAAAGTGGCAGACCAGACCAACCTGCTGTCGCTGAACGCCGCCATCGAGGCCGAGAAGGCGGGCGAGTACGGCCGCGGCTTCGTGGTCGTGGCCACCGAGATCCGGCGGCTGGCGGACCAGACCGCCGTCGCCACCTACGACATCGAGCAGATGGTGCGCGAGATCCAGTCGTCGGTCTCGGCCGGCGTCATGGGCATGGACAAGTTTTCCGAGGAAGTGCGCCGCGGCATGGCCGACATGCAGCAGGTGGGCGACCAGCTGTCGCAGATCATCCAGCAGGTGCAGACCCTGGCGCCGCGCGTGCAGATGGTCAACGAAGGCATGCAGGCGCAGGCCACCGGGGCCGAGCAGATCAACCAGGCGTTGCAGCAGCTGAGCGACGCGGCGCAGCAGACGGTGGAGTCGCTGCGCCAGTCCTCGCTGGCCATCGATGAGCTGACGCTGGTGGCCAACGACCTGCGCAGCGGCGTGTCGCGCTTCAAGGTGTGACGGCGGACATGGCGGACTCCCACGCCCGCGCGGCGGCCGCACGCCGGCTGTACCTGCTGTTCTGCATCGGTTCCGACCGCTATGCGCTGGAGGCGCGCGACGTCGCCGAGGTGCTGGGCCTGCGCGCGCTCAAGCAGGTGCCCGGCGCGCCGCCGTGGGTGGCCGGCATGCTGGAGCGCCGGGGCGCGGCGGTGCCGGTCATCGACATGAGCGCGCTGGCCGGACGGGGGGCGGCGGCGGCCGTGACCAGCACGCGGCTGGCGCTGGTGCGCTACCGCGGCGCGCCGCAAGCCGAGCCGCGGCTGTTGGGGTTGATCCTGGAGCAGGCCACGGAAACCGCGCATTTCGACCCGGCCGCGTTCCGGCCGGGCGGGCTGGATCATCCCGAGGCCCGCTACCTGGGGCCGGTGCTGAGCCACGCCGGCGGCCTGGTGCAGGCCGTACGCGTCGACGATCTGCTGCCGGCGGCGGTGCGCGCGCTGCTGTTTCCGGACGAGGCCCGGCCATGATGCTGGTCGACGATTTCAGCGCGCTGCTCAAGCGGCGCATGGGCCTGGACAGCGGCTCGATCGGCAAGGCGGCCGTGGAGCGGGCGGTGCGGCGCCGCATGAGCGTGGCCGGCGTGGACGACGAGGGCGATTACCTGCAGCATGCCCGCAGCTCGCTCGACGAAATGCAGCAGCTGATCGAAGCGGTGATCGTGCCGGAGACCTGGTTCTTCCGGTATCCGGAGTCCCAGGCCGCGATGGCCGCGCTGGCGCGCGAGCGCCTCTACGCGCCCGGCGCCGAGCACCGCGTGCTGCGGGTGCTGAGCCTGCCGTGTTCCAGCGGCGAAGAACCGTATTCCATCGTCATGGCGCTGCTGGACGCCGGCGTGCCGGCCGAACGCTTCCAGGTGGACGCGGTGGACATCAGCGTGCGCATGGTCGAGTTCGCGCAGCGCGCCGTGTATGGCCGCAACGCATTCCGCGGCGACGACCTGGCCTATCGCGACCGTTATTTTTCCGAAACCGGCGACGGCCATCTCCTGGCCGGGCACGTGGCCGCGCGCGTGCGCTTCCGTTCGGGCAATCTCTTCGATCCGGGGCTGCTGGCGGGCGTCGCGCCGTACGACTTCGTGTTCTGCCGCAATCTGCTGATCTATTTCGACGCGGCCACGCAGGAACGCGCCGTGCAGGTGCTGCTGCGCCTGGCGCGAGACGACGGCGCGCTCTTCGTCGGCCCGGCCGAGACCAGCCTGCTGACGGCGCGCCGGCTGCCCGCGCTGCCGATGGCGCGCGCCTTCGCCTTCGGCGCGCGCGCCTTGCCGGCGGCGGCCAAGGCCGCGCCGCGGCCGGCGCGCCCGCTGGCGCATGGCTGGACGCCGCCCCGGCGGGCGCTGCCGCAGGCGCCCGCACCGGGCCTGGCCCGGCCGCACGCCGCGCGGCCCGCGCCGGCGCCGGCCAGGCAGGACGCCGATGCCTCGTTGCAGCGCATAGCCGCCCTGGCGGACCAGGGGCGGGTGGACGAGGCCGCCGCGCAATGCCAGGCCCATATCGACGCCCACGGGGTCAGCGCCGAGGCGCTGTATCTGCAAGGGCTGCTGCAGGACGCCGCCGGCGACGCGCGCCAGGCCCAGGCCGCGTACCGCAAGGCGCTGTACCTGGAGCCGACCCACCGCGAGGCGCTGCTGCACCTGGCCGCGCTGGTCGCCTCGGAGGGCGACCACGAGGGCGCCCGCCGCCTGCAGGCGCGCGCGGCGCGCGAGGAGACGCGCCGTGAGTGAAACCCTGGACAGGCTTGCCGACGTGGACGACTGCTGGAACCGCATCGGCATCCGCGGCGACCAGAGTTGCGCGCAGTTGGCGGGCCACGTGCATTGCCGCAACTGTCCGGTCTATGCCGCGGCCGCCAAGCGCATCCTAGATCGCCTGCCGCCGCAGATGGCCGAGGGCGACGGCGGCGCGCCGGAGCTCGCGCATGGCGACCTGTCCGCGCTGCTGGTGTTCCGCGTCCAGCGCGAGTGGCTGGGCCTGCCGGCGCAGGCGCTGGACGAAGTGGCGAGCGTGCGCAGCATCCTCGGCCTGCCGCACCGCCGCGACCCGGCGATGCTGGGCGTGGCCAATGTGCGGGGCACGCTGACCGTATGCGTGTCGCTGGCGCGGCTGCTGGGCCTGGAGGCCGCGCCCGAGGCGCGCGAGCGTCCGGCCGCGGCGCGCATGCTGATCCTGGGCGGCGCGGGCCGCGCGGTGGTGCTGCCGGTCGACGAGGTGCAAGGCATCCACGCCGTCGAACTGGACCGCCTCGAACCGCTGCCTGCCACGGTGGACGGCGCCGCGCTGAAATACACGCGCGGCGTGGCGCGCGCCGGCGGCCGCGCCGTGGGCGTGCTGGACGAAACCCTGCTGATGCAGGCCTTGGAACGGAGCCTGGCGTGAACCCGGAACAGATGCGCGACGCCTCGCTCCTGGAGTTGTTCCAGATCGAGACCCGCACCCAGGTGCAGGTGCTCAACGACGGCCTGCTGGCGCTGGAGCACGACCCCACGTCGGCGCCGCACCTGGAAGCCTGCATGCGCGCCGCGCATTCGCTCAAGGGCGCGGCGCGCATCGTGGACCTGCACCCCGCGGTGCGCATCGCGCACGCGATGGAGGACTGCCTGGTCGAAGCGAAGGAAGGGCGGCTGCGGCTGCAGGCCGCCGATATCGACGCCTTGCTGCTGGGCGCCGACCTGCTGCAGCGCGTGGCCACGCCGGGCGCGGAACTGGGCGGCGAGATCGACGGGCTGGTGGCCCGGCTGAGCGGCGCGGCGCATGCGCCGCAGGCCGCGGCCGTTGCGCCGCCTGCGATGCCGGCCATCCCGGAACCGCCGGAAGTTCCCGCGGCGCTGCCGGCGCGGCGCAAGTCCGACCTCGGCGCGGGCGAGGGCGAGCGGGTGCTCCGGGTTACCGCCGACACGCTCAACCGCTTGCTGGGCCTGTCCAGCGAAACGCTGGTGGAGTCGCAGTGGATCGCGCCGTTCGGCGCGTCCATGCTGCGCCTGCGGCGGCTGCAGGCCGGTGCGTTGCAGGCGCTGGACGGCGCGCGCACCGCGCTGGCCGGCAAGGCGCTGGACCCGGGCGCGCAGGCCGCGCTGGAGGACGCCTACCGCATCGTCGAACAATGCCAGCAGGAACTGTCGCAGCGCACCGGCGAGGTCGACGAGTTCGGCTGGCGCATGGGCCATCTGGCGCGGCGCCTGTACGACACGGCGCTGGCCTGCCGCATGCGGCCCTTCGGCGACGGCGTGGGCGGCATGGCCCGCATGGTCCGCGACCTGGGCCGCGCGCTGGGCAAGCAGGTGCGCCTGGAGATCGAAGGCGAGTCCACCCAGGTCGACCGCGACATCCTCGAGAAGCTCGACGCGCCGCTGACCCATCTGCTGCGCAACGCCGTCGATCACGGCATAGAAATGCCGGCGGTCCGGGCGGCGGCCGGCAAGCCGCCGGAAGGCCTGATCCGGCTGGCGGCGCGGCACGCGGCCGGCATGCTGCTGATCGAACTGAGCGACGACGGCGCCGGCATCGCGCCCGAACGGCTGCGCGACGAAGTGGTGCGGCGCAAGCTGGCCAGCGCGGAGACCGCGGCGCGGCTCAGCGAGGCCGAGCTGCTGGAATTCCTGTTCCTGTCCGGCTTCAGCACGCGCGGCGAGGTCACCGAGATCTCGGGCCGCGGCGTCGGGCTGGACGTGGTGCAGACCATGGTGCGGCAGCTGCGCGGCGCCGTGCGCATCCAGCAGCAGACCGGGCAGGGCACGCGCTTCATGCTGGAGATGCCGCTGTCGCTGTCGGTGGTGCGCAGCCTGCTGGTCGAGATCCAGGAGCAGATCTACGCTTTTCCGCTGGCCTACGTCAGCCATGCCCTGCAGGTGCGGGCCGAGGACATCGAGCAATTGGAAGGGCACCAGCATTTCCGGTTCATGGACCGGCAGATCGGGCTGGTGTCGGCGCGGCAGATCCTGCACACCGACCAGCCCGCGCCGTATTCGGAAACGGTCAGCGTGGTGCTGGTGGGCGAGCACGACCGGCTCTACGGCATCGCCGTGGACCGCTACGTCGGCGAGCGCACGCTGGTCGTGCAGCCGCTGGACCCGCGCCTGGGCAAGGTGCAGGACGTGATGGCGGGCGCGCTGATGGACGACGGCACGCCGCTGCTGATCCTCGACGTGGAGGACATGCTGGTGTCGGTGCAGAAGCTCGTCGAAGGCGGGCGGCTGGCGCGGGTCGACGGCCCGGGCGCGGCGGCCCCGGCGCGGCGCCGCAAGCGCGTGCTGGTGGTGGACGATTCGCTGACGGTGCGCGAACTGGAGCGCAAGCTGCTGTTGAACCGGGGCTTCGACGTGGCCGTGGCGGTCGACGGCATGGACGGCTGGAACATGCTGCGCAGCGAATCCTTCGACCTGGTCGTGACCGACGTGGACATGCCGCGCATGGACGGCATCGAGCTGGTGTCGTGCATCAAGGCCGATCCCAGGCTGCAAACCCTGCCGGTCATGGTAGTGTCCTACAAGGACCGCGAAGAGGACCGCCGGCGCGGGCTGGACGCCGGCGCCGACTACTACCTGGCCAAGGGCAGCTTCCATGACGACGCTTTGCTCGACGCCGTCGAAGACCTGATCGGAAAGGCGCACACGTGAGAATCGGAATCGTCAACGATATGCCGATGGCGGTGGAGATGCTGCGGCGCGTGATCGCGCTGGAACCGGCATTCCAGGTGGCGTGGGTGGCGGCCGACGGCCAGGAGGCCGTGGACCTGTGCGCGCGCGACCGCCCGGACCTGGTGCTGATGGACCTCATCATGCCGGTGATGGACGGGGTCGAGGCGACCCGGCGCATCATGGGGGCCACGCCCTGCGCCATCGTGGTGGTCACCTCCGATGTGGCCCGCCATACTTCGCGGGTTTTCGACGCCATGGGCCACGGCGCGCTGGACGCGGCCGATACGCCCGTGGTGGGCGCGGCTGATCTGGGCGCCGCGGCCGCGCCGCTGTTGCGCAAGATCCGCAACATAGGCTGGCTGATCGGCCGCTACGGCAGGCGTCTGCCGCTGAGCCCGGTGGCCGTGCCGGCGCCGCAGGCGCATGCGCAGGGGCTGCTGGTCATCGGCGCCTCGGCCGGCGGACCGGCGGCGCTGGCGCAGCTGCTGTCCGGCATCGCGCCGGGCTTTCCGGCCGGCATCGTGCTGGTGCAGCACGTGGACGCCTCGTTCGCCGCCGGCATGGCGGACTGGCTCAACGAGCAGGCGCGGCTGCCGGTGCGGCTGGTGCGCGAGGGCGAGCAGCCCGCGCCGGGGCAGATCCTGCTGGCCGGCACCGACGATCATCTGCGGCTGCTGGCCGATGGTACGCTGCGCTATGCGGAAGATCCCAAGGAAAGCCTGTACCGGCCTTCCATCGACGTGTTTTTCCATAGCGTCGCGCAGCATTGGCGCGGCCGGGCGGCCGGCGTGCTGCTGACGGGCATGGGCCAGGACGGGGCGCGCGGCCTGCGGGCGCTGCGCGAACGGGGCTGGCTGACGATCGCCCAGGACCAGGCCTCCAGCGCCGTCTACGGCATGCCCAAGGCCGCGGCCGCCATGCAGGCGGCCGTGGAAATCCGCCCATTGGACCAAATCGCTTCCCGCCTCACGCAGGCCTTTGCCTGAGCGGCCGGACATTGAACAAAAAGAAGGACTGAATATGTACCCTCCCACAGAAGGCGCGGCGCCGTCGAACCTGCAATCGCACGCGGCCATGGTGCTGCTGGTGGACGACCAGGTCATGGTCGGCGAGGCCATCAGACGGGCGCTGGCGGCGGAGGGCAATATCGACTTCCACTACTGCTCGGACCCGGAAAAAGCGCTGACCGTGGCGATCCAGACGCGGCCCACGGTCATCCTGCAGGACCTGGTGCTGCCCGGCGTGGACGGTCTGAGCCTGGTGCAGCAGTACCGCCAGCATGCCGTCACGCGCGACATTCCCATCATCGTGCTGTCCACCAAGGAAGACCCGGCGATCAAGAGCGCGGCGTTTTCGGCCGGCGCCAACGACTACCTGGTGAAGCTGCCCGATTCCATCGAGCTGGTGGCGCGCATCCGCTACCACTCGCGCTCGTATATGGCGCTGGTGCAGCGCGACGAGGCCTACCAGGCGCTGCGCCAGAGCCAGCAGCAGCTTCTGGAAAGCAATATGGAGCTGCGCCGCCTGACCAATTCGGACGGCCTGACCGGCCTGGGCAACCGCCGCTATTTCGACGAGTACCTCACCGCCGAATGGCAGCGCGCGCAGCGCGACGGCCGCGAGATCAGCATGTTGATGATCGACGTGGACCACTTCAAGTCCTACAACGACACCTACGGCCACATCGCCGGCGACGAGGCGCTCAAGCGCGTGGCCAGCACCATCTTCGCGAGCTGCGACCGCTCCACTGACCTGGCGGCGCGCTTCGGCGGCGAGGAGTTCGCGCTGGTGCTGCCCGGCACGCCCGCCGGCAGCGCGCGGCTCGCGGCCGAAAAGCTGCGCCGCGCCATCGAGGCCATGCAGATTCCGCAGAAGGACGCCGGCTCGGGCCCGTGGCTGACGGTAAGCATCGGCGCGGCCACCGCGGTGCCGCGCGAAGGGCAGGCCTGCACCGACCTGATCCAGGCGGCCGACCGCGGCCTCTACCAGGCCAAGCGCCAGGGCCGCAACCGGGTGGTGGCGGGGGCGCTGGAGGCCGTGTAGCGTCGTGGCGTAGGATGGGTGCAGCGCGAGCGTTCTTGGACAAGAACACATAAGCTCAGCGCGCGAAACCCATCAGGCGGCGCGAGCCGCCGCCTTTCGTGGCAAGAGGCCAACATCAGCACGCGGCGAAAAACGGCGGCTCGCGCCGCCCGATGGGTTTCGCGCGTTCGGCAGCCGGGTTCTTGCCTCAGAACTCCCGCGCTGCACCCATCCTACAAATGCAGCTTCGCCGACGACTTGACCTCGTGCATCGACAGCGTGCTCAGCAGTTCCTTCACGCCGGGCAGCGGGCGCAGGCGGTTGCGCACGAAGTCCGAATAGGCGTCGAAATCGCGCGCCACGATGTGCAGCAGGTAATCGTGCTGGCCGGTGGTGTTGTGGCAGGCCAGCACCTCGGGCATGGCGAGCACGCCGGCCTCGAACGCGCGGCAGGTCTTTTCGGTATGGTTTTCCAGCGAGATGCTGACGAAGGCCACCACGCCCATGCCCAGCGCGCGGCGGTCCAGGATGGCCTGGTAGCCGCGGATCACGCCGGTGTTCTCCAGGCGCTTGAGGCGCTTCCAGCAGGGCGAGGCCGACAGCGACACGCGCTCGGCCAGCTCGGCGTTGCTGAGCCGCCCATCTTCTTGAAGGATTTTCATGATTTTCCAATCGATCGCATCAAGTTGATGTAACGAGGCAGTGTCTTTCATCGGGTTCGGCTTCAAGGAAAGGTTGTTTCCCATTATCGCCGCCACGCAATAGAAATGGAAAGAATATTGGCGACCGGCGCAGCCATACTGCCATGCATACCCGCGCCGCCGGCGCTATCGTCTGCGCATGCGCGATTTCCACCCCGGGACTACCGAGAGAGGCAGATCATGAGTTACTCCAGCTACCACAAGAAAGACATCTTCGGCCGTCCGCTGCACGCCGAAACGCAGATGATGTCCTACGGCTTCGACCCCTTCCTGTCGGAGGGCGCGGTCAAGCCGCCGGTATTCCTGACCTCGACCTTCGCGTTCCGCTCGGCCGAGGACGGGGCGGCGTTCTTCGATCTGGTGTCGGGCCGCAAGCCGCTGGGGCAGGACGAGGCCGCGGGGCTGGTCTACAGCCGCTTCAACCATCCCAACCTGGAGATCGTGGAGGACCGCCTGGCGCTGCTGGACGGCTCGCAGGACGCCGCCGTGACCTCCAGCGGCATGTCGGCGATCAGCGCGGTGTTCCTGGCGTTCCTGCGTCCGGGCGACCAGCTGGTGCAGTCGGTGCCGCTGTATGGCGGCACCGAGACCCTGATCTCGCGGATCTTTCCGGAATGGGGCATAGGCTCGCACGCGGTGCGCGACGGCCTGTCGGCGGTCAGCATGCGCGAGGCGCTGGAGGCGGCGGCCGCGCGGGGGCCGGTGCGCCTGTTCTATGTGGAAACGCCGGCCAACCCGACCAATGCGCTGATCGATTTCGCGGCCATGAAGAGCGAGCTCGACGCGTTCGAAGGCCGCCACGGCTACCGTCCCATCTCGGTCTGCGACAACACGCTGCTGGGGCCAATTTTCCAGAAGCCGGCCGAACATGGCGTGGACCTGTGCGTGTATTCGCTGACCAAGTACGTGGGTGGCCATAGCGATCTGGTGGCCGGCGCGGTCACCGGCGGCAAGGACCTGATCAAGAAAGTACGCGCCATCCGCAGCGCGTTCGGCTCGCAGCTCGATCCGCATTCGTGCTGGATGATCACGCGCTCGATGGAGACCGTGGTGCTACGCATGAAGCAGGCGGCGCGCACGGCGACCAAGGTGGCGCAATGGCTGGCCGGCAATCCGCTGGAGAAGGTGCAGCTGTTCCACCCCGAGCTCATCGCCGACAGCGCCTACCAGGAGGTCTACAAGCGCCAGTGCACCGGGCCGGGCTCGACCTTCGCCTTCGTGCTCGACGGCGGGCGCGAGAAGGCGTTCCGCTTCATCAACGCGCTGCATCTGTTCCGCTCGGCGGTGAGCCTGGGTGGCACCGAATCGCTGATCTGCCATCCGGCCTCCACCACGCACTCGGGCGTGCCGGCGGCCGAGCGCGAGGCCGCCGGGGTGTCGGAAGGATTGATCCGGGTCTCCATCGGGCTGGAGCACGAAGAAGACCTGATCGCCGACATGGAGCACGCGCTGCGCAGCTGCTGAGTTCAGGCGGGCAGCCGGCGGCGGTTGAGCAGCACGAACCCCGCCGTGGCCAGCAGCAGCAAGGTGGCCGTGGCCAGCACGGCGGCGTAGCCGGTGTCGAACGCGCCGCGGGCCAGCGCCGCCAGCGCGGCGCCCAGGTCGGCCGGCACGTGCTCGGCCACGATGAGCGCCTGGTCCAGGCTGTCGCGCGCGGCGTCCGCAGGCAGGCCCGCCGGCACGTCCAGCGCGTGGGCGTACACGCCCGACAGGATGGAGCCCATCAGCGTGACGCCCAGCGCGCCGCCCAGCTCATAGGACACCTCTTCGATCGAGGCCGCCATGCCGGCGCGCTCGGGCGTGGCGCTTTGCATGATGGTGCTGGAGGCCGCCGTCATGGTGGCGCCTATGCCCAGGCCCAGCACGCACAGGCTGGCCATCTGGGGCAGGATGGAAGCGTCATAGCTGAGCAGGTAGCCGGCCATGCCGGCGCCCGAGACCAGCAGCGCCAGAAACAGCAGGCGCGGTCCGTCGACGCGTCCCAGCAGCCAGCCCGCCAGCGGTCCGGACACGAAGGCGGCCAGCGACAGCGGCAGGATGAAGAGCGCGGCCTCCAGCGGCGACTTGCCCATGACGAGCTGCAGCCGCTGGCTGAACACCAGCTCCATGCCCAGCAGCGCGGCCGCGGCGAACAGCGCCGCCGCCACCGCCGACGAGAAGGCGCGGTTGCGGAATATCGCGAAGTCGATCAGCGGATAGGGCCGCCCGCGCTGGCGCCGCGCGAACACCGCGAGCAGCGCCGCGCCCGCGGCGCAGGCCAGCGCGGCGTGGGTCCACGAGGGCGCGGGCTTGCCCAGTTCCTTGAGCGCGTAGGCGCACAGGATCAGCCCGGCCATCACCTGCAGCGAACCGGCCAGGTCCCACGGACGCCCGGTCTGCGGCCGGCTGGCCGGGATGCAGCGCCACGCCAGCGGCAGGGCCAGCAGCACGATGGGCACGTTGATCAGAAACACCGAGCCCCACCAGAAATGCGCCAATAGCGCGCCGCCGATGACCGGGCCGATGGCCGCGCCGCCCGAGGCCACCGAGGCCCAGATGCCGATGGCGACCGCGCGCTCGCGCTCGTCGGCGAAGGTCAGGCGCAGGATGGACAGCGTGGCCGGCATCATCATGGCCGCGCCCACCGCCAGCAGCGCGCGCGCCGCGATCAGCGCGGCCGCGCCGGGCGCATAGGCGGCGGCCAGCGAGGCCACGCCGAACACCGCCAGGCCGGCCATGAACAGGCGCTTGTGGCCCAGCCGGTCGCCCAGCGTGCCCATGCCCAGCAACAGGCCCGAGACCACCAATGCGTAGATGTTCACGATCCACAGTTTGGCCGAGGCGCCGACGTTCAGTTCATGCGTCAGGCGGGGCAGCGCGGTGTAGAGCACGGTCATGTCGACCACGATCAGCAACAGGGCGCTGGACACGATGGCCAGCACCAGCCAGCGGCCGGGCGCGGCCGTGGCGACAGCGTTCGGTTCAGTCCGCTGCATGGTTCCACTCCTTCAAGAGGCGCTATTATTCATCAGGTAATTCGTCCGAAAAAGTTTGATTTCATCTATTTAGTAGATGGATAACGGGAGAACCGCATGCAATGGACGCTGGAGCAGCTGCGCCAATTCGTGGCCGCGGCGCAGGCCGGATCGTTCTCCGCGGCCGCGCGCCAGCTGGGCCGGGCGCAGTCGGCCGTGAGCACGTCGGTGGGACTGCTGGAGGCCGACCTGGGGGTGGAACTGTTCGACCGCTCGCGGCGCAACGCCACGCTGACCCCGGCCGGCGAGGTGATGCTGCAGGAGGCGCGCGAACTGCTGCGCCAGGCCGGCGGGCTGGAACAGCGCGCGCTGGCGTTCGCCGGCGGGCGCGATGCGCGCCTGTCGATCGCGCTGGACGAGGCCTTGCCGCATCTGGTGCTGGGCGCCTTGCTCAAGGAGCTGGCCGAGCGCTTTCCGGCGCTGGAGCTGACCCAGCTGAACGGCACCGCCACCGAGGTCGCCGACTACCTGCGTCAGGGCCGCGCCAGCCTGGCCTTCCACCTGGACCGGGGCGATCCCGGCCCGTCCTTTGCGCATCGCCGCCTGGGCGACGTGGCGCAGGGCATTTTCGTGGCTCGCGGGCATCCGCTGGCCGCGCTGCCCGCCGCCGGGCGCAGCGACCTGGCCCGGCACCGGCAACTGGTCATGCAGATGGATGGCGTCGACGACCTGGTGCTGAGCCCCACGGTATGGCGCGCCGACAGCTGCTACGCCATCGCGGCCATGGCGGCCGACGGCGTGGGCTGGGCCATCCTGCCGCTCAATATCGCGGAGTACGAAGGCAATCGCCAGGCGCTGATCCGGGTGCCCAGCGAGGACCTGTCGCTGCCGATGCTGCCGGTGCGCAGCCTCTGGCTGCAGGGCGGCAGGCTGGGCGAAACCGAGAGCTGGATGCAGCAGCGCATGGAGCAGCTGCTGCGCGAGCAACTGCGCGCCGGGGCGCGCTAGCGCAACAGCGCGCTGACCAGGTCGCCGTCGCTGCGCCCGCCCTGGGAGAAGTCCAGCGCGGTCTGCACGTGTTCCAGGTGCGCGTCCATCAGCGCGCAGGCGCGCTCGGCGTCGCCGGCGCGGGCCGCGTCGATGAACTCCTGGTGTTCGCGCGACGAGCAGCTCGCGTCGCGCGAGCTCTGGTAAAGCATGGTGATCACGGCGCTGCGGGCCGACAGCTCGCGCAGCATGCCGGTCAGCACCGAATTGCCGACCACCTCGGCCAGCAGGATGTGGAAATGGCCCAGCAGCTGGTTGCGCGCCTGCACGTCGCCGCCTTCCAGCGCGCGGCGCTCGGCCGCCAGGTGGGCGTCGATGCGGCGGTAGTCGGCGGCCGTGGCGCGCGCCACAAATTCGCGCGCCAGCGCGGCCTCGAGGATGCGGCGCACGGCGTAGACCTCGCGCGCCTCGTTGGCGTCGGGCTTGCTGACGAAGGCGCCCTTGTCGGGAACGATCTGGATCAGCTTGTCCTTGGACAGCATGAGCAGCGCGGCGCGCACTTTGGTGCGGCTGACCTGGTAGACGCGGCCCAGCGCCTCTTCGCGCAGGCGGGTGCCGGGCGGAAGCTGGTGCGCCACGATGGCGGCCGCCACTTTCCTGGCGATGTCGTCGGCGCTGAGATCGGTGGGGACGTCCTGGGGCATGGGCGGCGGCGGGGGAATACGGGCAGCCAGTCTAGCAAATGTCGGATGGGGGGGGGCGAGATGGGTTCCGCGCGTTCCGTGACGGGGTTCTTGCGTCGGGAATCTCGCGCTGCACCCATCCTACGTCCCTGGCGCTTCCAGCGCGCGTAACCCATCTTCCGCCCGCCACCCGCTCCGTCAATTCTTCGCCATCAATCCCAGATACTCGATCAGCGACTTCTCCTTGACATAGGTTTCCTGGGCCCAGGCCTTGTAATCCTGGCTGTCGCGGTAGGCGGGTTCCTGGTTCAGCTGTTTCATGACCTCCATGCTGGCCGGGTCGTACAGCGCGCGCTTGAAGGCGTCGTGCAGCGTCTTGACCACGGCGGGGTCCATGCCCTTGGGGCCGGCCAGGCCGTAGGGCGAGGTCGACACGACCTTGTAGCCCAGTTCCTTGGCGGTGGGCACGTCGGGCCAGCGGGTGGTGCGTTTTTCGCCGAAGGTGACCAGCAGGCGCATCTTGCCGGCGTCGACGAACTGGTCCCAGCCGGTGGCGTCGCTCTGCGCCATGACGTGGCCGCCCAGCAGGGCCTGCTGCATGTCGGCGTTGCCCTTGAAGGGCACGTGGTTCAGCTTGACCTTGGCGTTGATGGCGACTTCCTCGATCAGCAGGTGGGGCGAGGAGCCCACGCCGGTGGAGCCGTAGTCGATGGTGCCCGGCGCCTTGCGCGCGGCCTCGATGTATTCGTTGAAGGTCTTGTAGGGCGAGTCGGCGCGCACGGTGAAGCCGAAGGTGTAGCCCGACAGCCCGATGATGAAGCTGAAATCGTTGATCGGGTCCCAGCTGCTTTTCTGCATGTAGGGCATGCGCAGCATCGCCAGCGTGTACAGGCTGATGGTGTAGCCGTCGGGCTTGGCGGTCTTGGCCATAGTGGACGGGCCCAGGGTGCCGCCGGCGCCGGGCCGGTTTTCGACGATGACGGGCTGGCCCAGGTATTTGGCGGCGTCCTGCGCCACGATCCGGAGGTGGCGGTCGGTGGAGCCGCCGGCCGGGAAGGGCACGATCAGCGTGATGGGCTTGGACGGGAACGCGGCCTGGGCGCCGGCCTGCAGCGGCAGGACGGCGCCCAGCGCCGCGGTCAGCGCCAGTCCCAGGCAGGCGCGGCGGGTGATGGATGGTTGCATGTGCTTGGTCTCCTCTGGTGGACGCCGCCGGTTCCGCCCGGTCGGTCGTTATTCTGCGGTCATGCCTTTGTCGCGCGCGAGCGCGCCCCATTTCTGGTAGTCGTCGGCGATGCGCCGGCCCATCGCGTCGGCCGGCTCATAGTGCGCGATGGTGCCCGCGCCGATGAGCTTGGCCTGGATCGCCGGGTCGGCCAGGATGGCCTGGACTTCGCGGCCGAGCCGTTCGATCACCGCGCCGGGCGTGCCGCGCGGCGCCAGCAATCCGCCCCAGGACACCGCGTCGAAACCGTCGAAGCCCTGTTCGCCGATGGTGGGCACGTCGGGCAGCACGGACACGCGGCTGGGCGAACCGACCGCCAGCGCGCGCAGCTTGCCAGCCTGGATATGCGGCAGGGCCGCCACCAGGTCGGCGTACATCATGGGCACCTGTCCGCCTATCGTGTCGGTGATGGCGGGCACGCCGCCCTTGTAGGCCACGTGCTGCATGCGGAAGTCGCCCACGTCCTGCAGCCGTTCCATGGTCATGTGGCCGAAGCTGCCGGCGCCCGAGCTGGTGTAGTTCAACTCGCCGGGGTGGGCGCGGGCATAGTCGACCAGCTGCTTCAGGCTGGCGACCTCGGGCAGCTTCTGCGGATTGGTCACGACCACGATGGGCAGGTCGTACACCGTGGCCACGGGCTGGAAGTCCTTGGGCGTCTCGTAGCCGACGTTTCTGTAGAAGAAGGGCGCGAACAGCGTGGGCGTGGCCAGCATCATCAGGGTGTAGCCGTCGGCCGGCGAACGCTTGAGCAGGTTGGCGGCGATCGACCCCGAGGCGCCGGGCCGGTTCTCCACGATGACGGGCTGCCGCAGCCGCGCTTCGAGCTGCTGGCCGATCAGCCGCGAGGCCACGTCGGTCGGGCCGCCGGGCGGAAACGGCACGATCAGCCTGATGGGCTGGCTGGGATAGGATTGCGCGGCCGCGCCGCCCGCCACGAGCAGGCTTGCCGCCAGGGCCAGCACGGCGCGCCGGGCGCGGGAGGGATGGGTGCACGAAATCGGTGCCGTCATGATCGATGTTCCTGGTCTGCGTTCTTCGGAGATTTCAATCGGCGCGGCCGTCGCCGGGCAGGGTCAGCACGCCCTGCGCCTGCAAGGCCTCTAGCTGCGCGTCGCTCATCTGCAGCAGGCGCTGCAGCACGTCGCGCGTGCCTTCGCCCAGCGTGGGCGGGGCGTGGCGGATGGGCAGGCGCTGCCCGTCCAGGCGGTACGGCGGCGCATAGACGTGCGTGCTGCCGGCCACGGGGTGCGGCAGTTCCTGCACCAGGCCGCCGCGGCGCGTGCGCGGGCCGGTCAGGGCTTCGTGCAGCCCCAGCACCTCGCCGCAGGGAATGCCGCACTCGGTCAGGCGCGCCAGCAGCAGGTCGCGCGGGAATTCGCGGATCAGGCCGGTCACCACGGGCAGCAGGGTCAGGCGGTTCTTGGCGCGCTCGACGTTGGTGGCGTAGCGCGGGTCCTCGACGATGTCGGGCCGCATCACCACCTGGCGGCAGAATTTGTCGAACTGCGCATTGGTGCCGACCGCGATGATGAGCGGGCCGTCGGCGGCTTCGAACATGCCGTAGGGCACGATGGACGGATGGGCGTTGCCGTAGCGCTGCGGGTCGCGGCCCAGCAGCAGGGCGTCCAGGCCGTAGTAGCTGGTGACCATGATGCCGCAGTCGTACAGCGCCATTTCGATCAGGCGGCCGCGGCCGCTGCGTTCGCGCCGGTAGAGCGCGGCCAGGACGGCCTGCGCGGCGTACATGCCGGTCATCATGTCCACCGCCGCGACGCCGAATTTCAACGGCGGCTGCTGCGCTTCGCCGTTGATCGCCATGAGGCCGGTCTCGCCCTGGATGACGAGGTCGTAGCCGGGGCGCGCCGCCTCGGGTCCGGAACTGTCGTAGCCGGCGATGGCGCAATAGATCAGGTCGGGCTTGACGGCCTTGAGCTGCTCGTAGCCCAGGCCCAGCTTCTCGGCGCCGCCGCTCTTGAAGTTGTGGATCACCACGTCGAACTGCGGCAGCAGGCTGTAGACGATCTCCACGCCGGCGCTGGACTGCAGGTCCAGCGTGATGGACCGCTTGTTGCGGTTCATGCTGTTGTAGTAGGTGGTCTCGCCCTTGCCGATGCGCAGACCCCAGTCGCGCGTGTCGTCGCCGCGCACGGGGTGTTCGACCTTGACGACCTCGGCGCCGAAGTCGGCCAGCACCTGGCCGCACAGCGGGCCGGCGAAGACGCGGGAAAGGTCCAGGACCCGCACGCCTTCGAGCGGCAGGTCGAGGGCGTCGGGGGGCGGGGTGCCGCTGTTCATGGCATTACTCCTGCGGGGCCAGTGCGATGAAACGGGCGAGATGATGGTCTTCGTCGCCGAACTGATGGTCGATCATGACCAGGCGCTTGGCATAGTGGGCCAGCGGCAGTTCCCAGGTCATGCCGATGCCGCCGTGCAGCTGGATGCATTCTTCGGCCACCAGGATGCCCACGCGTCCGATGGTGTACTTGGCGGCCGACAGCGCGCGCTCGCGCGTGGCGCGGTCGGCATGGCCGAGCTGGGCGGCGGCGTTGATGACGGCCGAGCGCGCCTGTTCGATCTCCAGCAGCACGTCGGCCATGCGGTGCTGCAGGGCCTGGAAGCGGCCTATCGGCACGCCGAACTGCTTGCGGGTCTGCAGGTATTCGAGGGTGGCGTCGCGCGCGGCGTCCATCGCGCCCACGGCTTCGGCGCACAGCGCCAGCACGCCCTTGCCGATGCTGCGTTCCAGCACGGCATGGCCGGCGCCGGCCATGCCCAGCAGGGCGTCGGCGCCCACGCGCACATGGTCCAGGGTCAGGTCGCCGGCGCGGCCGCCGTCGATCAGGGGGTAGCCCTGCACCTGCAGGCCGGGCGCGCCGGCCGGGACCAGGAAGAGCGAAATGCCGTCGGCGTCGTCGTCGCCGCCCGAGGTGCGCGCCGACACCACGAACAGACCGGCCTGTTCGGCGTGTCCCACCACGGCCTTGGCGCCGTCGAGCCGCCAGCCGTCGCCGTCGCGCTCGGCGCGGGTCCGCACGTGCGCCAGCTCGTAGCCGGCCTGCGCCTCGGCGTGGGCCAGCGACACGATGGCGGCGCCGGACTGCAGCTCGGCCAGCACGGCCTTCTGCGCCGGCGTGCCGGCCGCGGCGATGGCGTCGCCGGCCACCAGCGCGTCCAGGAAGGGCTCCACCACCAGCCCGCGGCCCAGGGCCTCGAACACCACCGCGATGTCGAATCCGGCGCCGCCCAGGCCGCCGTCGTCTTCCGGGAACAGTGCGCCGATGGCGCCCAGCTCGGCATAGCGCCGCCAGAAGTCCGCGCTATAGCCCTGGGACGAGCGCGCGATGTCGTCGCGCACGGCGAAACCGTACTGCTCGGCCACGAAGCGTCGCAGCATGTCCGACAGCATGCGCCGGTCTTCGGTATGGTCGAAATTCATCTGCTTGATTCCTTACAGTCCCAGGATCATCTTGGAGATGATGTTCTTCTGGATTTCGTTCGAGCCGCCGAAGATCGACAGCTTGCGGAAGTTGAAGTACTGCGCGGCGGCGCTGTCGGCGCCGTCCGGCCCGATCTGCGGGCCGTCATAGCCGTCTTCGAGCGCCTGCTTCACGTAGGGCCGGGCATAGACGCCCATGGCGCGGCGGTTGAGCGCCGTGATTTCCTGGCGGATCTGGGTGCCGCGGATCTTCAGCATCGAGCTTTCGGCGCCGGGCGCGCCGCCGTGGGCGGCCGCGGCCAGTACGCGCAGATTGGTCACGCGCATGTTGTCCAGTTCGATCTCGACGCGCGCCAGCCGCGCCGCGAACAGCGGGTCCTCGGCCAGCGGCTTGCCGTTCTTGCGCTGGCGCGCCGCCACGGTCTTGAGCTGCTGCAGCGCGGCCGTCGACAGGCCCACGCCGGCGATATTGGTGCGCTCGTAGGTCAGCAGGTACTTGGCGCAGGACCAGCCGCGGTTTTCTTCGCCCACCAGGTTGGCCACGGGCACGCGCACGTCGGAGAAGAACACTTCGTTGACTTCGTGGTCGCCGTCCAGCGTGACGATGGGGCGCACCTCGATGCCGGGGCTGTTCATGTCGATGAGCAGAAAGCTGATGCCTTCCTGCGGCTTGCCTTCGCTGCGCGTGCGCACCAGGCAGAAAATCATGTTGGCGTGCTGGCCCAGCGTGGTCCAGGTCTTCTGGCCGTTGACGACGTAGTGGTCGCCGTCGCGCACCGCGGCGGTCTTGAGCGAAGCCAGGTCGGAGCCGGCGCCGGGCTCGGAATAGCCCTGGCACCACCAGTCCGAACCGTCGAGGATGCGCGGCAGCCAGTGGCGCTTCTGCGCTTCGTTGCCGTACTTGATGAGGACCGGGCCCAGCATGCTCAGGCCGAAGGGTACGATGCGCGGGGCGTGGGCCAGGGCGCATTCGTTCTCGAAGATGAACTTCTGCACGGCGCTCCAGCCGGTGCCGCCGTATTCGCGGGGCCAGTGGCTGGCCAGCCAGCCGCGCGCGTTCAGGATGGCGTGCCAGCCTTCCATGTCGGCCTTGGACAGGTGGCGGTGCCCGCGCACCTTGCGCGCCAGTTCCGGCGGCAGTTCGGCCGCCAGGAAGGCGCGCACTTCGGCGCGGAACGCTTCTTCTTCGGGGGTGAAAGTCAGATCCATGGTTGCTCTCGTGATCAATAGATTTCGAACAGTCCGGCCGCGCCCATGCCGCCGCCCACGCACATGGTCACGACCGCGTAGCGGGCGCCGCGGCGGCGGCCCTCCAGCAGCACGTGGCCGGCCAGGCGCGCGCCGGTGACGCCGAACGGATGGCCCAGCGCGATGGCGCCGCCGTTGACGTTCAGGCGTTCCATGGGGATGCCGAGTTTTTCCTGGCAATACAGGGCCTGCGAGGCGAAGGCCTCGTTCAGTTCCCAGAGGTCGATGTCCTGCACCGACAGGCCGTGGCGGGCCAGCAGCCTGGGCACGGCGTAGACCGGGCCGATGCCCATCTCGTCGGGTTCGCAGCCCGCGATCGCCAGGCCGCGGAACGCGCCCAGCGGCTGGATGCCGGCGCGCTGCGCCTGCGAGGCCTCCATCAGCACGCAGGCCGCGGCGCCGTCGGAAAGCTGCGAGGCGTTGCCGGCGGTGACGAACTGGCCGGGGCCGCGCACCGGCGCCAGCGCGGCCAGCGCCTCGTAGGTCGTGCCGGGACGGTTGCAGGTGTCGCGGTCCACGGTCACTTCGCGTTCGCTGACCGCGCCGGTGGCGCGATCGGTGGCGGCCATGGTGGTGGTGACGGCGATAATTTCTTCGCGGTAGCGGCCGGCGGCCTGCGCGGCCTCGGCGCGCGCCTGGCTCTGGGCGGCGAAACGGTCCTGGGCCTCGCGGCTGATGCCGTAGCGCGCCGCGACGATGTCGGCGGTCTCGATCATGGGCAGGTAGAGCTCGGGCTTGTTGGCCACGATCCACGGGTCCATGCCGCTGACGCCGTCGTCGCGGGTGCGGATCTGCGAAACGCATTCCACGCCGCCGGCGATCATGGCTGGCGCGCCGTCCATGACGATGCGGCTGGCGGCGCTGGCGATGGCCTGCAGGCCCGAGGCGCAATAGCGGTTGACGGTGGCGCCGCCCACGCTCAGAGGCAGGCCGGCGCGCACCACCGCCTGGCGGCCGATGTTGCGGCCGGTGGCGCCCTCGGGGTAGCCGCAGCCGATGATGGCGTCCTCGATCAGCGCCGGGTCCACGCCGGCGCGCTCGACCGCGGCGCGCACGGCGTGGGCGGCCAGCGTGGGGCCGGCGATCAGGTTGAATTCGCCGCGCCCCGCCTTGGTGATCGGGGTGCGGGCGGTGGAGACGATAACGGCTTCACGCATGGCAATGGCCTTCGGTAGGTTGAAATTCAGGCGTTGCGGTTCAGGCTGGCGAAATCGCGGCCGCTCTCGGCCAGTTCGACCAGCAGCGGCGAGGGCTTCCAGAACGCCGGGTCCTGGGCCGCGTACTCGCGCAGATCGGCCAGGATGCGAGGCAGGCCCGCCTGGTCCGCGTAGTGCATCGGCCCGCCGCGGTAGCGCGGAAAGCCGTAGCCGGACAGGGCCACCACGTCGATGTCCGACGGCCGCAGGGCGATGCCTTCGCTCAGCACGTTGGCCGCTTCGTTGATCATGGCGGCCAGGTAGCGGCGCTGGATCTCTTCCTCGGAGAAGGCGCGCGGGCTGACGCCGGCGCGCTGGCGTTCGGCGTCGATGATGGCCAGCACCTCGGGGTCGGGCTGGCCCTGGCGCGCGCCGTCGGGGTAGAGGTAATAGCCGCGGCCGGTCTTCTGGCCGAACCAGCCCCGTTCGCACAGGCGGTCGGCGATCTGCACATAGCGCAGCGCCGGGTCGCGGGTGGCGGCGCGGCGCTTGCGCGTGGCCCAGCCGATGTCGCCGCCGGCCAGGTCCATCATCTGGTAGGGGCCCATCGGATAGCCGAAGGCGCGCACGGCGGCGTCGATCTCGTAGGGCGAGGCGCCGTCTTCCATCATCATGTCGGCGGCCTGGCGGTAGGCGGCCAGGATGCGGTTGCCGATGAAGCCGTCGCAGACCCCGGCGCGCACCGGGATCTTGCGCAGCCGGCGTGCCAGTTCGAAGCCGGTGGCCACGGTGTCGGGCGCGGTCCGGCTGCCGACCACCACTTCCAGCAGCTTCATGATGTTGGCCGGCGAGAAGAAGTGCAGGCCCAGCACGTCGGCCGGGCCGCGGGTGGCCTGGGCGATGCGGTCCACGTCCAGGTACGAGGTGTTGGTGGCCAGCACAGCGCCGGGCTTGGCCACGCGGTCCAGCTGCGCGAACACGGCGAGCTTGGCGTCCATGTCCTCGTAGATGGCTTCGATGATGAGGTCGGCCTCGGCCAGCGCGTCGTAGGACGTCGCGCCGGTGAAGCGCGCCAGGTGGGCGGCGCGTTCGTCCGCGCCCATCCGTCCTTTGCCGACCAGCAGGTCGTATACCCGCGCGACGCGCGCGCGGCCGCGCTCCAGGGCCGCCTCGTCCTGCTCGACCATCACCACCGGCAGGCCGGCGTCCAGCACCGCCACGGCGATGCCGGCGCCCATGGTGCCGCCGCCCACGACGCCGATCCGCTCCAGCCGCCGCGGCCGGGCCTGCGTCAGTTCCGGCGCCTTGGCGGTCGCGCGTTCGGCGAAGAAGGCGTGCACCAGGCCGGCGCGCTGCGAGCTGTCCAGGCATTGCAGGAACAGCGCGCGTTCGGCTTGCAAGCCCTGTTCGAAAGGCAGTTCGATGGCGGCGCGCACGGCCTCGACGATGCGCGCCGGCGAATACAGCCCGCGGGAGGTGGCGGCGACGCGCTCGGCGGCGGCGTCGACCGCGGCCAGGGCCGCCGGCTTGTCGGCCAGGGCGGCGCTCGCGTCGCGGGTGCGGCGCGGGCCGGCGTGCATGGCGAGCAGCTGGCGGGCATAGGCCAGGCCGGCGCCGAGCGCGTCGTCGCCGTCGGCCACCGCATCGACCAGCCCGGCGGCCAGCGCGTCCTGGGCCGACAGATGGCGGCCCGACAGCATCAGGTGCAGCGCGGCCTGCGCGCCCATCAGGCGCGGGGCGCGCTGCGTGCCCCCGGCGCCGGGCAACAGGCCCAGATTGACTTCGGGCAGCCCCAGCCTGGCGCCGGGCAGGGCCACGCGATAGTGCGCGGCCAGCGCCACTTCCAGCCCCCCGCCCAGCGCGGCGCCGTGCAGCACGGCCACCACCGGCTTGGGACTGGCTTCGATCAGGTTGCACACCTCGGGCAGCGAAGGCGGCTGCGGCGGCTTGCCGAATTCGCGGATGTCGGCGCCGGCGATGAACGCCTTGCCGGAGCCGGTCAGCAGGATGGCGCGGACCTGCGCGTCGTCCCGGGCCTGCCTCACGGCCCGCGCCAGGCCGGCGCGCACCGCGGCGCTCAGGGCATTGACCGGGGGATGGTCGATGGTCACGACCAGGATGTCCTCGTAGCGGCGCGCGTGAACCGCGCCGGTGCTTGCGCTGTCTGTCATGGACAGGTGTCTCCGTCAGGGCATGCCGGGTTGGCCCGCCTCTTTTTTGTGTGCCATATTCTTTCCCAGTCAATAAGTCTTGACAATTCCAGCCACAATTGACATAACGTTTAAAAAATTTTGACGATGGCCGTGTAGGAGAGGCGGATGGACACCAAATCCCTGACTTTGCTGGTGGAAATTCTGGATGCCGGCAACCTGAGCGAGGCCGCGCGCCGGCTGAAGATGACGCGCGCCAACGTCAGCTATCACCTGAGCCAGCTGGAACGCTCGGTCGGCATGCAGCTGGTGCGGCGCACGACGCGGCGGGTCGAACCCACCGAGATCGGGCTCAAGCTCTATCGCCACGGCCGCAACATCCAGGATGAGATCACCGCGGCCCGCGAGTCGGTCGAGACCCTGGGCAAGACGCCGCAGGGCAAGGTGCGGCTGAGCGTGCCCAGCGGCTACGGCGGTTTCGTGATGACGCCCTGGCTGCTGGAGTTCAAGCAGGCCTATCCGGACATCGTGCTGGACGTGCTGTTCGAGAACAGCGTGGACGACCTGCTGCGCGACGAGGTCGACATCGCGGTGCGCATCATGTCCGAGCCGCCGCAGAACCTGGTGGCGCGCGAGCTGGGCCAGGTCCGCTACGTGGCCTGCGCGTCGCATGCCTATGCCGCCGCCCGCGGGCTGCCGCAGCGTCCCGAGGACCTGGCCAATTGTCCGGTCATCAGCGCCGCGGTCATCGGCCGGCCGTTGCGGCTGTCGGCCTATTACGGCGGCCTGCCGCGCCAGCACGTGGTGCTGGAGCCTACGGTGGTTTCGCGCAATTACGTTTTCCTGCGCGACGCCATCCGCGCCGGGCTGGGAGTGGGCATCGTGCCGGACTACGTGGTGCACCGGGACCTGGCCGCCGGCGAGCTGCTGCCCGCCCTGACGCCGTGGCGGCTCAGCATTTTCGGGCGCGCCATGTATATGCTGTACATGCCGAACCGGCACCATCCGCGGGCCATCTCGATGATGATCGAATTCATACTGGCGCGCGCCCAGGCCAGCCATGAAGGCATGCCGGGCCTGCTGGCCCCGGCCGGGTAGCGCCTGCTGGCCCTGGTCCCCCACATCCCGGAGACTCCATGACAGACACGTCCACGTCCGGCGCCGCCCGCGCGACCCGTTCCGCCCTGGCGTCCGAGGCGCGCCGCGCGCAGCTGCGGCGCATGAAGATCGGCGCGCTGGCGCTGCTTGCGGCCATGATGGGCGGCTTCGTCCTCAGCCATGCGATGGGCGGGCAGGGGATCTGGGCCTGGGTGCGCGCCTTCTGCGAGGCGGCCACGGTGGGCGCGCTGGCCGACTGGTTCGCGGTGGTCGCGCTGTTTCGCCGCCCGCTGGGACTGCCGATTCCGCATACCGCCATCATCCCGAGCAACAAGGACCGCATCGGCGACAACCTGGCGGTGTTCGTGCGCGACCACTTCCTGGACCCCGACGCGCTGATGGAAAAGCTGCGCGTGTTCGACCCGGCCGCGCGCCTGAGCCGCTGGCTGGGCCGCCCGCGCCAGGCGCGCGCCCTGAGCGAAGGCGCGCGCAACGTGGCGCTGCAGACGCTGGACCTGCTGGACGACCGCGCGGTGCGCGGCGTGATCCAGGAATTCGCGGTGAAGACCTTGCGCCGCTGGGACGCGGCCGACACGGCCGGCGAGGTGCTGGGCCTGCTCACGCGCGACGGCCGCCACCAGGAACTGCTGGACGCCGCGCTGGAACGGCTGGGCGGCTACCTGAGCGAAGAAGAGGTGAAGGCCCGCGCCTCGGGCCTGCTGGTCAAGTTCGCCAGGAAGGAATGGCCGCGCATCATCGCCGCGGTGGACGTGGTCAAGTCGGTCGAGGGCATCGCCGACAACCTGGCCGACCGGCTGGCGCGCGCGCTGGTGGAAGAACTGCGCGACGTGCTGTCGCAGCCGGAGCATCCGGTGCGCCGCGACTACGAGGCCTGGGTGCTGAACTACATCCGCCGGCTGCGCGACGATCCCGCGCTGGCCGCGCAGGTCGAGGCGCTCAAGCAGCGCGCCATCGACCACCCCAAGGTGCAGGAATACGTGCAAGGCCTGTGGGACGACATCCACGCGGCGTTGCGGCGCGATCTGTCCGACGAGGATTCGGCGCTGGCGCGCCACCTGGAAAACGCCTTGCTGGCGCTGGCCCGCAAGCTGGGCGAAGACCCCGGCCTGCGCGAGGCCGTCAACCGCCACGTGCTGGGCGGCGCGCGCCGCCTGACCGGCCGGCTGCGCAGCGGCGTCACCGAGCATATTTCGCGCACGGTGAAGAACTGGGACGAGCGCCACCTGGTCGACGAGCTGGAGCTGAGCGTGGGCAAGGACCTGCAATACATCCGCTTCAATGGCACCGTGGTCGGCGGGCTGATCGGCGTGGCGCTGCACGCGGTGGTGTCGGCGGTCTGGTGAGAGGCGCGGCAGGCCCGCGCCCTCCGTTTGTATCAGGAACGAAGATTGCTGGCGGGCGGCTCGGCGTGAATGCTATTGTTTTTGACGGCATGGGGCGGCGACCGGCCGGCCCTGGCCTGCGATTCCTGGAGGCACCACATGAAGAAAATATCGTTGCTGGTTTCGGCGCTTGCGCTGGCGGGCGCCGCCGGCGCGGCGTCGGCGGAAAGCGTTTCGATGTCCTTCCTGAGCGCGGACGGCGTGGGCAAGAGCGCCGGCACCATCACGGTCAAGGACACCAAGGGCGGGCTGGAGCTGACGCCGAACCTGAAGGGCCTGCCGCCCGGCGAACACGGCTTCCACGTGCACGAGAAAGGGTCTTGCGAGCCCGGCATGGTGAACGACCAGATGGCGCCCGGCGGCGCGGCCGGCGGGCACCTGGACCCCAAGGGAACCAAGGCCCACAAGGGCCCGATGGCGACCGACGGGCACCAGGGCGACCTGCCGTTCATCGTGGTCGCGGCCGACGGCTCGGCCAAGAAAGCGGTGGTCGCGCCGCACCTGAAGCTGGCCGACGTCAAGGGCCGCGCGCTGATGGTGCACGTGGGCGGCGACAACTACAGCGACACGCCCAAGCCGCTGGGCGGCGGGGGCGGACGCCTGGTCTGCGGCGTGGTGAAGTAGGCGCTCAGACCGTGCCGTTGCGGCCGTGCTGGCGGTAGCCTTCGCGCTCGGCCAGCCGGTCGTAATAGGCCTCGACGCCCGGCAGCCGCGGCTTGTCGAAGGGCGTGAGGAACCACCGGTTCACCGACAGGCCGACGGCGACGTCGGCCAGCGTGAAGGCCGCGCCCGACACATAGGCGCCGGTCTGTTGCAGGCGCTGGTCCAGGATGCCCATGAAGCGCGACCAGGCCTGGCACGAGGCCTCGATCGCGGCGGCGTCGCGGTGCGCGGCCGATTGCCGCGCCAGCGCCATGAAGGCATAGGACCAGGAACGGTTCAGGTCGCTGGCCTGCCAGTCCAGCCACTGGTCGACGCGGGCGCGCAGCTTCGGTTCGGCCGGATACAGCGCCTGGCCGCCGTATTGCGAAGCCAGGTAGCGGATGATGCTGTTGGACTCCCACAGCACGAAGTCGCCGTCCTGGATCACGGGCACCATGGCGTTGGGGTTGAGCGCCAGGAAACCGGGCTCTTCCGTGGACCTGAACCCCGAACCCCAGTCTTCGCGCTCGAAAGGCAGCCGCAGTTCGGCGCAGGTCCACAGCACCTTGCGCACGTTGATGGATGAGGCCTTTCCGAGGATTTTCAGCATGCTGTGCGCGCCGCGCGCTCCGTTGGTATGAACGGGGCAGTCTAGCGGCGGGCGGGCGCGGCCGCCAGATACAGATGCGCGCCGATCAGCCCGCAACAGTTGCGGGCTGGCTGCGCAGCCGCCGCACCGGCGAGCCGAACAGCACCGCGAACTGCACGGCGAAGCCGGCGGTGGACGCCCACAGGCAGGCTTCGATTCCGACCCGCGCGGCCAGCACGGCGCCGATCAGCGCGCCGACGGGGCGGGCGCCGTAGGTCGCGGTGAGGATCACCGAAGAGACCCGCCCCAGCATGGCGTTGGGCGTGACCGCCTGGCGCAGCGTGGTGGTGGTGATGGTCCACAGGATGGGGCCGGCGCCGAACAGGAACAGCCCGGCCGCCGCCCACGCGCCCGACGGATGCGCCAGCGTGGCCAGCAGCAGGAGGCTGGCCGCCAGCGCGGCCAGGGGACCCGCGCCGATCATGGCGCCGAAGGACAGCCGCCGGGCCAGCCACGGCGCCAGCAGCGCGCCGGCCACCATGCCGCCGCCATACACGCCCAGCGTCGCGCCGACGGCCGCGGCCGACAGGCCGAGCCGGTCCACGGCATAGGCCACGTAGACGGCCTGCAGCACGAACCAGGCGGTATTGAAGAACACGGCGGTCACCAGCACCGGGCGCAGCAGCGGATGCGCGGCGACGAAGGATGCGCCTTCGCGCAACTCGGCCAGCATGCGCCGCCGGGGCCTGGGCGCGGGCGTCTCGCGCGGCAGGCCGGCGAGCAGCAGCGCCGCCAGTAGCGACAAGGCCGCGGCCAGCGCGTAGGCGGGCTGCGCGCCCATCCAGCCGACCAGGGCGCCGCCGGCCGCGGGGCCGGCCGAAAACGCCGCGCTGCGCGCCAGTTCCAGCCAGCGGTTGGCGCTGGCCAGTTCGGCTTGCGCGACCAGCCGCGGCACCAGCGCGGGCGCGGCCACGTTGTAGGCCACGGTGCCCAGCGCGCCCGCGAATCCCAGGGCGGCCAGCCAGCCCAGGTTCAGCAGGTTCGTCCACAACAGCGCCAGCAGGCCCAGCAGGCTGGCCGCGCGCACGGCCTCGGCCACGCTCATCAGGGTGCGGCGCGGCATGCGGTCGGCCAGCACGCCGGCCGGCAGCGACAACAGCAGGAACGGCAGGGTCTGGGCGGCCTGCAGATAGCCGGTCTGCGCGGCGCTGGCGCCCAGCGCCAGCACCGCCACCAGGGGCGCGGCGGCCAGCGCCATCTGTTCGGAGAACTGGGCCGCCAGGTTGGAGGCGGCCAGGCGGCGGAAGGCGCGGGGCAGGGCGGGCATGGAAGCGGGGCGCAGGATCGGCGAGGGCACGATCATGATCGCGCCCCGGCCCGCCGGCACTCCGTTTCTTGCCGCGCCGGTCAGGGTATGGGCGGATAGGCGCCGAAGCCGTCCGGCCAGGGCGTCAGCACTTCATAGCCGGTGTCGGTCACGACCACCATGTGTTCCCACTGGGCCGACAGGGAGCGGTCCTTGGTCACCACGGTCCAGCCGTCGGGCAGCTGCTTGGTCTGGGGCTTGCCGGCGTTGATCATGGGCTCGATGGTGAACATCATGCCGGGCTGCAGCACCAGGCCCTCGCCCGGGCGGCCGTAGTGCAGCACCTGCGGTTCGTCGTGGTATATCTGGCCGATGCCGTGGCCGCAGTACTCGCGCACGATGCTGAAGTGCTCGCGGTGCGCCACCGTCTGGATCGCGTGGCCCACGTCGCCCAGGGTGGCGCCGGGCCTGACCGCCATGATGCCGGCGCGCATGGCCTCGTAGGTCGTTTCGACCAGGCGGCGCGCCAGCGGGCTGGGCTGGCCCACGTAATACATGCGGCTGGTGTCGCCGAACCAGCCGTCCTTGATGACGGCCACGTCGATGTTCAGGATGTCGCCGTTCTTCAGCACCTTGGCCGAGGGAATCCCGTGGCAGATCACGTGGTTGGCCGAGGCGCAGATGGTCTTGGGAAAACCGTGGTATCCCACGTTGGCCGGGATCGCCTTCTGCACGTTGACGATGTAGTCATGGCAGATGCGGTCGAGCTCGTCGGTGGTGACGCCGGGACGCACGTGTTCGGCGATCATGTGCAGCACTTCGGCGGCCAGGGCGCCGGCCTTGCGGGCCATTTCGATGTCGGCGGCGGACTTGATGGAGACTTTGCGCGCCATTTACGCGGCCTCCTGCTGGGCCGCCTGCGGCCGGCCCTGGGACAGCGCGGCGATGGCGAAGCCTTCGGCCTGCTCGATGCGGATCAGCATCTGGCAGATGTCGGCGTGGCGCAGTTCGGGGTAAAGCTCGGACAGCATGCCGATGCGCATCCAGTGCTCGGCCTGGGAGTTGATGGAACGGCTCAGCGCGCCGCTGGCCACGCGCAGGTTCTCGTGCATCTGCTCGGAAATCTTGACTATGCCCATAAGTGATCCATATATAAATCGTATATGAACCGTATCTTACTCCGGCGCACGCGGCGCGCGCAAATCGCGGGCCGCTAGCGCGCCTTGCCGCGCGCGCTTTTCTTGGCGCCGGCGCGCGGCGCTTCCTTGGGCGGCGGCGCGGTGGCGGCCGCCATCTGCTCCATCCAGATCAGCGCGTCGGTATAGGACAGGAACTGCTGCAGGTAGCCGGGCGACAGCTCGCGCATCAGCGACAGCGCGCGGTGCACGAGCTGGTTGGAATTGAGCGGGCCGGCGTTCTTGTGGACCTGCTCCTGCGACTGCCGCACCTGGCGGTCGGCGCTGACCCGGGACCAGACGCCCTGGAAGTACTCCAGCACCGCCAGTTCCGGATAGGAGGCGCGCAGCTGCGCCGGCAGCGATTCCGCGGGTTCGTCCGGCGCGGGAGCGGCCAGCGCGTCGGCCAGCCGGGCCAGCGGGCCGGGGGCGGCCTCGGCCTGCGGCGCGGGTTCGGCCCGGCCGGCGGCGCGTTGCAGGTCGTCGGCGTAGGCCAGGATGAGTTCGGCCAGCCTGGCGTCCAGGCGCTGGCGCGCCGCGCCGTCATGCGCGGCGGCGCGCCGCGCCATCGCGTCGATCAGGCGAAAGCGCGCCGGCGCGTGGCGGTCGGCGCCGCTTTCGCGCCAGCCGTCCAGCACGGCCTGCGCGTCCAGCATTTCCGCGCGCGCGTCGTCAGCGCCCATGAGGCTGTTCCGCGTTGCCGGACGGGCGGGGAACCGGCGTGATCTCGACCCGGCGGTTCTTGGCCCGGCCGGCTTCGTCGGCGTTCGAGGCCACCGGCTGCTCGGCGCCGAAGGCGGCCGCGAATACGGACGAGGAGGGCACGCCTTCGTCGATCAGCGCGCGCGTGACCGTCAGCGCGCGCTGGGCCGACAGGTCCCAGTTGTCCGCGAAGCGGCGGTTGCCTTCGCGCACCTGCTGGTCGTCGGTATAGCCGCTGACCATCAGGATCTCGTTGTGGGTCCTCAGGTAGGCCGCCAGCGGCTCGATCAGGGTCTTGAGCACCTCGCGGCCTTCCGGCTGCAGCTGGTCGGAGTTCAGCGCGAACAGCACGCTGCCGCTGATGCCGATGCGCCCGTCGATCAGGGTCACGCGCCCGGCGGCCAGCGGGCCGGCCAGCGCCTGTTCCAGCGTCTCGCGGCGCTGGGTTTCGGCTTCGCGCTGCTTGACCTCTTCTTCGAGCTGGGTCGACAGCTGCAACTGCAGCGCGACGACGCTGACCAGGATCAGGACGAAAGCGCCCAGCAGCACCGACATCAGGTCGCCGAAGACGGCCCAGGCCGGGACCGTCGGCTCCACGCCGCCGTCGATGTCCTCGTTCATGCCGTTTCCGCCGCGGGCGCCGCGCGCTGGCTGGCCAGCTGCTGCAGGTTCTCGACGATCTGCTTCTGCGACATCATGCTCAGGTCCACGACCTCACGGGCCTGCGCCACGTAATAGGCGAGCTGTTCGTCGCCGCGCGCGATGGACTTGTCCAGCGCCGCTTCGATGCGCTGCAGATGGGTGAGCAGCTTGTCGTTGGATTCGCCGAACAGCTGCACCGCCGCGCCGAAGGATTCGCCCAGGCTGGCGACCTCGACGGCGCTGCTGGTGACCTGCGCGGCCACGTCGGCCAGCCTGCCGGCCTCGCTTTCGACCAGGCCGGTGAACTGCGCGCCCACCCGGTCGAGCAGACCGGCCGAGGAGGACACCAGCGCGTCCACCGCCGAGCGCTGTTCGGCGGCCGTGTGGTTGACGGCGTCCAGCAGCGTGCCCAGGGTTTCGAGCAGGCGGCTGCGTTCTTCCAGCATCTCGTTGTCGCGCTCCATGCTGTCGGACAGCTTCTGGCGCAGTTCGCCGATGACCTCGGCGGCGGCGCGCGGCGCCTCGGAGGCGGCCTGCACCAGGCGGCCGATCTCGGCGATGGTCTCGCTGGCGTGGGCCTGCGTCTGCGAGGCGATGTCCTGCGCGGTCAGCGCCAGGGTGTCGCAGATCTGCTGCTGTTGGCTGGCGGTGCTGGCGCCGGCCTGTTCCCACTGGTCGCGCAGCGTGTCGGCCATTTCGCCGAGCTTGCCGGTCCAGGCGGCCAGGCGGGCTTCGTCGCTGCCGGCCAGCGCGGCCTGCAGTTCGGCGTGCGAGCGCTGCAGAGTCTGCAGCAGCTGTTCGGCCTGCCGGCCGAAGGCGGCCGTGGCGCTTTCCAGCGCCTGCTGGTTGCTGCCGGCCAGCTGCGCGCCGACCTGTTCCTGGCGCGCCTGCGCGTCGATCCAGGCCTGCGTGACGCCGTGGGCCGCCGCCTCCAGGCGGGTGCAGATGTTTTCCAGCAGGCTGGAATGCGCCTGGGCCTGTTCGGCCAGTTCGCGCGACGCCTGGGTCAGCGTGTCGCCGATCTCCAGCTGGCGCAGCGCGGCCTGGGTGCCGGCCTGTTCCCATTCGTGGCCGAGGCGCTCGGCCAGCGTGGACAGCGTGCCGGTCCAGGCGGCCAGGCGTTCCTGGTCGCGCGAGGCCAGCGCGGATTGCAGTTCGGTCTGAGACTGGTCCAGCGTGCGCAGCAGGCCGGCGGCGTGCCGTTCGAAGGCGGCGGCCGCGGCTTCGAGCGCCGCCTGGTTGTCGCCGGCCAGCTTTTCGCTGAGCTGTTGCTGCTGCGCCAGCGCGCCGCTCCATTGTTCGGAGACGCCGCGCGCGGCGCTCTCCATGCGCGCGGCCACGCCTTCGAGCAGCGCGGCCTGGGCCTGCGCCTGGGTGGACGCGTCGTGCACGGTCCGGGCCAGCGATTCGGTGATCTCCTGCTGGCGCGCCACGGTCTGCGCGCCGGCCGCTTCCCATTGCTGGCCGAGCGCCGCGGTCATCGAGGCCAGGGCGCCGCTCCACGCGGCCAGGCGTTCCTGGTCGCGCGCGGCCAGCGCGGCCTGCAGGTCGGCGTGCGATTGCTCCAGCGTGCGCAGCAGCGAGGAGGAATGCTGCTCGAACGTGGCGGCGGCCGCTTCCAGGGCCTGGCGGTTGTCGCCGGCCAGGCGTGCGCTGGCGGCTTCCTGGCGCGACAGCGCATCGGTCCATTGCTGCGACACGCCGTTGGCGGCGGCTTCCATGCGCGCGGCCACGCCTTCGAGCAGGCCGGCCTGGGTGGCGGCCTGCGCGGTGACGTCGCGCACGGTCTGCGCCAGCGTCTCGGCGATGGCCTGCTGGCGCTCGGCGGCCTGGGCGCCGGCCTGCTGCCATTCCTGGCGCAGCGTCGCGCCCATGGCGCCCAGCGTCTCGGTCCAGGCCGCCAGGCGCTGCTGGTCGCGCGAGGCCAGTTCGGATTGCAGCGCGCTATGCGACTGGTTCAGGGTGCGCAGCAGCGAGGCCGAGTGCTGCTCGAAGCTGGCGGCGGCCGCGGTCAGCGCCTGCAGGTTGTCGCCGGCCAGTTTTTCGCTGGCCTGTTCCTGGCGCGCCAGCGCCTGGCTCCAGGCCTGCGACATATCGCCGGAAGAGGCCTCCAGGCGCGCGGAGACCTGATCCAGCAGCGCGGCCGAGCGTTGTTCGAAGGTCTGGGCGTAGCGGTCCAGCGATGTGCGCAGGTCCTGGGCCAGGGCTTCGCTGGCGCGCTGCTGTCCGGCCAGGGCCTGGTTCCAGATCTCGGCCACGTTGGCGGTCGAGGCCTGCAGGCCGGCGGTCAGGCCGTCGAGCTGGCGCTGCACGGCCTGGGCCACGGTGTCCTGCAGGTTGGCGGTTTCGCGCGACAGGCTGGCCATGGTGGCCGCGACCACCGGCTGCAGGGCTTCGCCGGCCGAACGGGCGCTGTGCGCCACGCCGTCCTTCATCGATTGCTCCATGACCGACGCCAGGCGGGCGTAGGCCGCCTCGGCCTTGCCCTGGAAGGCGTCCTGGCTGGCCAGCTGGCGGTCGTTGAGCGCCTGGTGCTGGCGCGTCATGCCGTCCATCATGGCCTGCAGCTTGTCGACCAGCGCGGGCATGGCCTCGGCCTGGCGCTGCATGACTTCGGCCTGGCGTTGCAGCAGCTTGAAGGACTCTTCGCGCTGATAACCTTGCGAATACACGCGCAGGGCGGTGGCGGCCTTGGCGTCGAGCAGCTGCGCGGCGCGGATGCGGTCGCGCCGGCACAGGGCGGCCAGCAGCCCCAGCATCGCCGAGGTGGCCACGCCGGCGATCGAGGTGCCGAACGCGAATCCCAGGCCCTTGACCGGCGCGGCCAGCGAGGCGCGGATGGCGGCGAGGTCCGTGGCGCTCTCCAGCGCCAGGCCGGTGCCGCGCAGCGTCACCACCATGCCCAGGAAGGTCCCCAGCATGCCCAGCAGCACCAGCAGCCCCACCAGGTACGGCGTCAGCGCCGGCCCGGGCAGGCCGGCGCGCTCGCCCTCGATGCGCAGGCGCGCGGCGTTGCGCAGGCTGGCGGGCAGCTGGTCCAGCCAGCTGGCCAGGTTGCCCGGCGCCTCGGCCAGCCCGGAGAGGGCGCGGCTCAGGGCCGAGGTGGCCCGCTGGTAGCGCCACAGTTCGTACGCGCCGGCGAGATAGCAGACGCCGATGAGCAGGGTCACGGCCAGCGCCAGCGGGTTGGTGCCCGCATAGCCCAGGCCGATCCAGCCCGCAACGGCCAGGCCGGCCAGGAAAACAACGAGATTGATCAGGTATCGGGACATAGTGTCCTGGTTAGTGTGTACGGATCTGGCCGGTGCGCAGGGCGGCAAGCAGCCCCTCGACCGGTTGTAAACGGACATCCAGTTCGGCGAGCAGGACGCTGCGCATGTCCTTGCGGAACGTCTCCAGCCAGGCGCCGGCCGCGGCCGCAGGCGCCTCGGCGCCGTCGTCGCCGGCTTCGGCCAGGGCCTGCGCCTCGGCCTGGCGCAGGCGTTCGAAATGGCCTTGCAGCAGTTTCGGGATGGCGCCCAGCAGGGCGCGCTCCTTGGGCAGCAGGGCGCGGTCCATGATGGCGTCGACCACCGCCAGGCGCGTCCATTCGCCATTCCTGGCCGCGACCATGCCGCGCAGCCGGCTGCGCAGGTTGCCCACGGCGGTTTCCATCGTGTGCTGCAACGACAGATAGCGCTGGCGGAAATTCGCGTAATCGGCCTCGGCTTCGGCCAGGGCCGCCAGCTTCTTTGCCGGCGCCTGTCCCGGCGCGGGACGCCTGGCGGCCGTGGCCGCGGTATCGCTGGCGATGGCGTCGGCCAGGGTGGCGCGCACGCGCTCGCATTCGCGCTCCTCGGCGCTGCTGAACATGCGCGCGCCCGGCGCGATCACGGGCGGGCTGGTGTTGAGCGCCGCCGAAAGGGCGATCGCGTCCGTCCAGCCGAGCCACTGGCTCAGATGGTCAGAGAGCGATTGCCTGGATTGCGCGACATCGACATCCGTCAGGCGAGTCAGCAAGCGAATGAGCGTCGGGCCGCTTAAACCGGTGCGCTGGGGGGCCTGCAACATACCACCAGAGTCAAAAAGGGGGGAGTTTACACGGTGGCGGGCGGCGTGGCGGGCGGAAAGGGGGCGGGGCCGGGTAAACGGGGTCGTATCACCCGGCGCATGTCGCGCTAGGCCGCGCGGGCCAGCGGCGGTTCGGCGGCCAGCGCGGCCGCGGGCGCGTCCAGATACTCTGCCAGGAAGTCGATCAGGCGGCGGGTCTTGGCCGGCAGCAGGCGGGTCTCGGTCACGGCGTGCACGGCGACCGGTTCCAGGCTCCAGGTCGGCAGCACGCGCACCAGTCCGTCGGCGCCGCCGCCCAGCGCCGCGATGCCTGCGCCCATCTGGGACAGCTGCCTGGCCATGCAGGCGTCGTTGGCGCCATAGCGCAGGGACGCCGGGACGTCGCGCCGCTCGGTCCCGCGCCGCAGCCGCCAGGGGCCGGCCGGGCAGGCGCCCTGGCGCAACCCGATGCAGTCGTGGCGTTCCAGGTCTTCGGGTTCGCGCGGCGCGCCTCGCGCGGTCAGATAGGCGGGCGAGGCATACAGCCCGGCCTGCACCGCGCCCAGGCGGCGCGCCACCAGCGTGGAGTCGGGCAGCTCGCCCAGGCGGATCGACACGTCGGCGGCATCGGGCGCGCGCTCGGCGCTTTCGCGCTCGGCCACGGACAACTGCAGCCGGATGTCCGGGTAGCGGCGCCCGAAAGCCACCATGGCTGGCATCAGCGCGTCCAGCGCATGGGCCGCCGGCAACTGCACCCGCAGCGGTCCGCTGGGCGTGTCCAAATGCTCGCGCAGCTCGGCGTGCGCCAGTTCGGCTTCGGCCACGATGCGGCGGCAGCGCTCGAAGTACAGGCGGCCCGCGTCGGTCAGTTCCACGCGCCGCGTGTTGCGGTTGAGCAGGCGCAGCCCGACCGAGCGCTCCAGTTCGGCCACGTGGCGCGACACCGTGGAGGTGGGGACGCCGAGCGCGGCGGCGGCGCGGCTGAAGCTGTGCGCCTTCGCCACTTCGGCGAACAATTCCATGCCATGCAGGCGTTTCATCTGGGATCTCCCTGTTTGCGGGCCGGCCGGCCCTGGCCGTCAGAATGCGTAGATGACGCCGACGTGGGCGAACGCGTTGGTCTCGCGGTCGGTCAGCGGGCTGTCGCGGGCGTCGCCGGCCAGGGTGCTGACGCCCAGCGTGGTCACCGCGGCCCAGCGGTCGTTGAAGCTGTGTGTCCAGGTGCCGAAGACCGACACGGATTTGAAGCCGGACGAGGCCGAGTAGGTATCCAGCCCGGCGCGGCTGCGCGCGGCCTGCGACGGCGTGACGCCAAACCACGTCTGCATGTAGTCGCTGTCGGCCCATTGCGTGTTGGCGCCGATCGAGACGCGGTTGCGCGTGTCGCGCCATGCCGTGTAGGTGGCCCGCAGGTCCAGCGTGGCGCCATAGCCGCTTTTCGCGGCCTGCCGGTAGGCCGCGATCACCGAGAAGTCCCCGGGCGACCATTCGATGAAGGCGCCGAA
>Ga0182742_1000413_pt1 | contig 69414 bp, 81 predicted proteins | sample eDN5th37CBELigMG_FD_128880 | JGI IMG/M metagenome (GOLD analysis project Ga0182742, IMG submission 128880) | Enriched Miracle-Growth compost microbial communities from Emeryville, California, USA - eDNA 5th pass 37_C BE-Lig MG (version 2)... ...
AAGCCTACATCCTGACGAAGGAAGAGGGTGGGCGTCACACGCCGTTCTTCACCAACTACCGTCCGCAGTTCTACTTCCGCACGACCGACGTGACGGGTGTGGTACATCTGCCGGAAGGCACCGAGATGGTGATGCCGGGCGACAACATCGCGATGGAAGTGCACCTGATCGTGCCGATCGCGATGGAAGAGAAGCTGCGCTTCGCCATCCGCGAAGGCGGCCGCACGGTCGGCGCCGGCGTCGTCGCCGCGATCATCGAGTAAGCGAGCGAATAGCGAAGTCGCGAGTGGCGAACGAAGAACCCCACGTTCTTTCCTCGCCATTCGCCACTTACTACTCCCTCATCACTATTCGCTAGGAACCAGGCAATGAACGGCCAGAATATCCGCATCCGTCTCAAGGCGTTCGACCATCGAATCCTCGATACGTCGACCCGCGAGATCGTGAATACGGCGAAGCGCACCGGCGCGCAGGTCCGCGGACCGATTCCGCTGCCGACGCGTATCGAGAAGTTCACTGTCAACCGTTCGCCGCACGTCGACAAGAAGAGCCGCGAACAGTTCGAAATGCGGACGCACAAGCGTCTGCTCGATATCGTCGATCCGACACCGCAGACCGTCGATGCTTTGATGAAGCTCGATCTTGCCGCCGGCGTCGACGTCGAGATCAAGCTCTAGGGCTTACGCCCTGCAACGTCGGGCGCCGGTCCTCGGGCCGGGTCGTCCGAACAGAAGTAATTCAGGTCCCGTCCGTTCAAACGGACAGAAAGAACAGGATGCACGCCGATGCGCTCCGGAGTGATCGCACAAAAGGTCGGGATGACGCGGGTCTTCACAGAGGCCGGCGAACATATCCCTGTGACCGTGCTGAAGCTGGGCAATTGCCAGGTGATTGGCCATCGCACCACTGAGAAGAATGGTTACGTCGCGCTGCAGCTCGGCGCGGGCAAGCGCAAGTCGGTCTATATGCCGAAGGCGGAGCGCGGCCAGTTCGCGGTCGCCAAGGTGGAGCCGAAGCGCAAGGTCGCCGAGTTCCGCGTCTCGGAAGACGCGCTGATCCCGGTCGGCGCCGAGATCCAGGCGGACCACTTCGTCGTCGGCCAGTTCGTCGACGTCACCGGCACCTCGGTCGGTAAGGGCTTCGCGGGCGGCATGAAGCGCTGGAATTTCGGCGGTCTGCGCGCCACCCACGGTGTGTCGATCTCGCATCGTTCGATCGGTTCGACCGGTGGCCGTCAGGACCCGGGCAAGACCTTCAAGAACAAGAAGATGCCGGGCCACATGGGCGTCGATCGCATCACCACGCTGAACCTGCGCGTGGTGCAGACCGACGTCGAGCGCGGTCTCATTCTGGTGGAAGGCGCCGTTCCGGGCTCCAAGGGTGGCTGGATCGCCGTGCGCGACGCCATCAAGAAGGAGCTGCCGAAGGACGCGCCGAAGCCGGGCAAGTTCAAGCTCGCCGGCGAGCAGGCCGAAGCGCCTGCCGAGGCCGCCACCGAAGAAAAGGGTGCGTGAGATGGAATTGAAAGTCACCACGCTCGAGGGCAAGGACGCCGGTTCGGTGCAGCTCTCCGACGCCATCTTCGGTCTTGATCCGCGCAAGGACCTGATCCAGCGCTGCGTCAACTGGCAGCTCGCCAAGCGCCAGGCCGGCACGCACAAGACCAAGGGCCGCGCCGAGATCGCGCGCACCGGCAAGAAGATGTACAAGCAGAAGGGCACCGGCGGCGCCCGTCACGGTTCGGCCCGCGTGCCGCAGTTCCGCGGTGGCGGCCGTGCCTTCGGTCCGGTCGTGCGCAGCCACGCCTTCGACCTGCCGAAGAAGGTGCGGGCGCTGGCGCTCAAGCATGCGCTGTCGGCCAAGGCGAAGGACGGCAGCCTGGTGCTGCTCGACAGCGCCGCGCTCGATGCCGCCAAGACCAAGACGCTGGTCGGCCACTTCTCCGGCCTCGGGCTGAGCAACGCGCTGATCATCGACGGCGCCGAGCTGAATGCCGGCTTCGCGACCGCCGCGCGCAACATTCCGAACATCGACGTGCTGCCGATCCAGGGCATCAACGTCTACGACATTCTGCGCCGTCAGAAGCTGGTGCTGACGAAGGCCGCAGTCGATGCGCTGGAGGCGCGCTTCAAATGACAATCGATGCGAAGCATTACGACGTGATCGTCGCGCCGGTCATCACCGAAAAGGCGACGACGGCCTCCGAGCACAACAAGGTTGTGTTCAAGGTGGCGACGAAGGCGACCAAGCCGCAGATCAAGGAAGCGGTCGAGAAGCTGTTCGACGTCAAGGTCAAGAGCGTGAACACGCTGGTGCGCAAGGGCAAGACCAAGGTCTTCCGCGGACAGCTCGGATCGCAGTCGGACTCCAAGCGCGCGGTGGTGACCCTCGAAGAGGGCCACCGCATCGACGTCACCACCGGGCTATAAGGCGGATACGACGATGGCACTGAAAAAATTCAATCCGACGACACCTGGCCAGCGTCAGCTGGTGATGGTCGATCGTTCGGCCCTCTACAAGGGCAAGCCGGTCAAGGCGCTGACCGAGGGCAAGACCTCGAAGGGCGGCCGCAACAACACCGGTCGCATCACCGTGCGTTTCCGTGGCGGCGGTCACAAGCAGACCTATCGTCTGGTCGACTTCAAGCGCACCAAGGTGGACGTTCCGGCGACCGTCGAGCGGCTCGAATACGATCCGAACCGCACCGCGTTCATCGCGCTGGTGAAGTATGCCGACGGCGAGCAGGCCTATATCCTGGCGCCGCAGCGTCTCGCGGTGGGCGACACCGTGGTGGCCGGCAACTACGTCGACGTGAAGCCGGGCAACGTCATGCCGCTCGGCAACATGCCGGTCGGCACCATCGTGCACAACATCGAGCTGAAGATCGGCAAGGGCGGCCAGCTGGCGCGTTCGGCGGGCACCTATGCCCAGATCGTCGGCCGCGATCAGGACTACGTCATTCTGCGCCTCAATTCGGGCGAGCAGCGCCTGGTTCACGGCCGCTGCCGCGGCTCGATCGGCGCGGTGTCGAATCCGGATCACATGAACATCTCGATCGGCAAGGCGGGCCGCACCCGCTGGCTCGGCCGTCGCCCGCACAACCGCGGCGTCGTCATGAACCCGATCGACCATCCGCACGGCGGTGGTGAAGGTCGTACCTCGGGCGGCCGTCATCCGGTCACCCCGTGGGGCAAGCCGACCAAGGGCAAGAAGACCCGGTCGAACAAGTCGACCAACAAGTTCATTCTCATCAGCCGCCACAAGCGGAAGAAGTAAGGATCGCCGGACATGGTTCGTTCAGTCTGGAAAGGCCCGTTCGTCGAGGCTTCGCTGCTCAAGAAGGCAGACGCCGCGCGGGCGAGTGGCCGTCACGACGTCATCAAGATCTGGAGCCGTCGCTCGACCATCCTGCCGCAGTTCGTCGGGCTGACGTTCGGCGTCTACAACGGGCAGAAGTTCGTGCCGGTGTCGGTCAATGAGGAAATGGTCGGCCACAAGTTCGGTGAGTTCTCGCCGACCCGCACCTTCCACGGCCATGCGGGCGACAAGAAAGCCAAGAAGTAGGACAAGCCATGAGCAAGCCCAAGCGCGAACGGAGCCTCCCGGATAACGAGGCCAAGGCGGTTGCCCGGATGCTGCGCGTCAGCCCGCAGAAGCTCAATCTGGTCGCCCAGATGATCCGCGGCCGCAAGGCGTCGGCCGCGCTCGCCGACCTGCAATTCTCGCGCAAGCGGATCGCGGTCGACGTGAAGAAGTGCCTGGAATCGGCGATCGCCAATGCCGAGAACAACCATGATCTCGAGGTCGACGATCTGATCGTTGCCGAGGCTCATGTCGGCAAGGGCATCGTGATGAAGCGTTTCGCGCCGCGCGGCCGTGGCCGCTCGGGTCGGATTTTCAAACCATTCGCGCAACTGACGATCGTTGTTCGTCAGGTTGAAGCGGAAGCAGCCGCTTAAAACGCGCGGGAGAGAACGATGGGTCAAAAGATCAATCCAATCGGGCTTCGCCTGGGCATCAACCGGACCTGGGATTCCCGCTGGTATGCCGGCAAGAACGACTACGGCAAGCTGCTGCACGAGGACGTCAAGATCCGCGAGCTGCTGCACAAGGAATTGAAGCAGGCTGCGGTCGCGCGCATCGTGATCGAGCGTCCGCACAAGAAGTGCCGGGTGACGATCCACTCGGCGCGTCCGGGCGTCGTGATCGGCAAGAAGGGCGCGGACATCGACAAGCTGCGCAAGAAGGTCGCGGACATCACCTCGTCCGACGTCGTCATCAACATCGTCGAAATCCGCAAGCCGGAGCTCGATGCGACCCTTGTGGCGGAATCGATCGCGCAGCAGCTCGAGCGCCGCGTTGCGTTCCGCCGCGCCATGAAGCGCGCCGTGCAGTCGGCGATGCGTCTCGGCGCCGAGGGCATCCGCATCAACTGCTCGGGCCGTCTCGGCGGCGCGGAAATCGCCCGCATGGAATGGTATCGCGAAGGCCGCGTGCCGCTGCACACGCTGCGCGCCGATGTCGACTACGGAGTGGCGACAGCGTTCACCACGTTCGGCACCTGCGGCGTCAAGGTCTGGATCTTCAAGGGCGAAATCCTTGAGCACGATCCGATGGCTCAGGACAAGCGCATGGCCGAGGGCGAGGGTTCGCGTCCGCGCCGCGACGCCGCTTGATTTGAATTGGAAGGTTTGAGGGCGTAAGCCATGATGCAACCTAAGAAAACCAAGTTCCGGAAGGCGCATAAGGGCCGGATTCACGGCACCGCGACTTCGGGTGCGACGCTGGCCTTCGGTCAGTTCGGCCTCAAGGCGATGGCGCCGGAACGGATCACCGCGCGCCAGATCGAAGCCGCGCGCCGTGCGCTCACCCGTCACATGAAGCGTGCCGGCCGCGTCTGGATCCGGGTGTTCCCGGATCTCCCGGTGTCGTCGAAGCCGGCCGAAGTCCGCATGGGCTCCGGCAAGGGCTCGCCGGAATACTGGGTGGCGCGGGTCAAGCCGGGCCGGATCATGTTCGAGATCGACGGCGTCAACCAGCAGACCGCGCGCGAGGCGCTGACGCTGGCGGCCGCCAAGCTGCCGATCAAGACGCGCTTCGTCGCGCGCATCGCGGAGTAAGGGTGTCGCCATGGCCGAACTGAAAATCGACGATATTCGGGCGATGAGCGAAGACCAGATGAACGACGCGATCGCCAATCTGAAGAAGGAGCGCTTCAACCTGCGCTTCCAGCGCGCCACCGGGCAGCTCGAGAACACCTCGCGGCTGCGCGAGGCCCGCCGCGACATCGCTCGTATCAAGACCATCGCCGCGCAGAAGCGCGCCGCGAAGACGAAGTAAGGGGCTTAGAGATGCCGAAACGTACGCTGCAGGGCGTGGTCGTCAGCGACAAGCAAGCCAAAACCGTGGTGGTGCGGGTCGATCGCCGCTTCACCCATCCGATCTACAAGAAGACGATCCGCCGCTCCAAGAACTACCACGCGCACGACGAGAACAACGAGTTCAAGCCGGGCGACACGGTCTGGATCGAGGAAAGCAAGCCGATCTCGAAGCTGAAGCGCTGGACCGTGGTCCGGGGCGAGCAGAAGAAAACCGCCTAACGGCAACCGTTTTGGACGAACCGTCCGGCCGCTGCGAAAGGCGGCCAGAACAGGTTCCAGAGCGCGACAAGCGCAACAGAAAGAGGACGAGGTGCATCAATGATTCAGATGCAGACCAACCTCGACGTGGCCGACAATTCAGGCGCACGCCGTGTCATGTGCATCAAGGTGCTGGGTGGATCCAAGCGCCGCTATGCCTCCGTGGGCGACGTCATCGTCGTGTCGATCAAGGAAGCGATTCCGCGCGGCAAGGTGAAGAAGGGCGACGTCATGAAGGCGATCGTCGTTCGCGTCGCCAAGGACATCCGCCGTCCGGACGGTTCGGTGATCCGTTTCGACCGCAACGCCGCCGTGCTGATCAACAACCAGCAGGAGCCGATCGGCACCCGTATCTTCGGGCCGGTGCCGCGCGAGCTGCGGGCCAAGAACCACATGAAGATCATTTCGCTTGCGCCGGAGGTGTTGTGATGGCCGCCAAGATTCGCAAGGGTGACAAGGTCATCGTGCTGTCGGGCCGCGACAAGGGCCGCACCGGCGAGGTATTCGAGGTGCGTCCGTCGGAAGGCCGCGCCCTGGTGCGCGGTGTCAACATGGTGAAGCGCCACCAGAAGCAGACGCAGAGCCAGGAAGGCGGCATCATTTCCAAGGAGTCGCCGATCCATCTGTCGAACATTGCCATTGTCGGCAAGGACGGCAAGCCGACCCGCGTCGGATTCAAGATTCAGGCAGACGGCACCAAGGTGCGTGTCGCCAAGCGTTCGGGAGCAGAGATCGATGGCTGAGACCGCTTACGTTCCGCGGCTTCGCGCGGAATACGACAAGAGCATTCGGGCCAAGCTGACCGAGCAGTTCGGTTACGCCAACGTCATGCAGGTGCCGCGGCTCGACAAGGTCGTGCTCAACATGGGCGTGGGCGAGGCCGTCAACGACCGCAAGAAGGCCGAAACCGCCGCCGGCGACCTGTCGCTGATCGCCGGTCAGAAGGCCGTCGTGACCTATTCGCGGATCGCGATCTCGACCTTCAAGCTGCGCGAGCATCAGCCGATCGGCTGCAAGGTGACGCTGCGCAAGTCGCGGATGTACGACTTCATCGACCGCCTGATCAACGTCGCGCTGCCGCGCGTGCGTGACTTCCGCGGTCTCAACCCGAAGAGCTTTGACGGCCGCGGCAACTATTCGCTCGGCATCAAGGAGCACATCATTTTCCCCGAGATCGATTTCGACAAGGCCGGGGAAGCGCTGGGCATGGACATCACGGTCTGTACCACGGCGCAGACCGACGACGAGGCGAGGGCCTTGTTGACCGCTTTCAATTTCCCGTTCCGGCAGTGAGACGCTGACAAGCATCTCAGACGCGGAAACCTAGGAGCCACGCATGGCGAAGAAGAGTTCAGTCGAGAAGAACAACCGTCGGAAGAAGATGGCGAAGAACGCCGCGCCCAAGCGCGCGCGCCTGAAGGCCATCATCGCCGACAAGTCGAAGCCGATGGAGGAGCGGTTCGCCGCGACGTTGAAGCTGGCCGAAATGCCGCGCAACTCGTCGGCGACGCGCATCCGCAATCGCTGCGAGCTGACGGGGCGTTCGCGCTCGGTGTACCGGCTCAACAAGCTGAGCCGCATCGCGCTGCGCGAACTCGGCTCGAAGGGCCTGGTTCCGGGCCTTGTGAAGTCGAGCTGGTAAGGAGGGGCGAGGATGTCAACGCACGATCCCATCAGCGATCTCATCACCCGCATCCGCAACGCGCAGATGCGCAACAAGTCCAAGGTCTCGACCCCGGGCTCGAAGATGCGCGCCAGCGTGCTCGAAGTGCTCAAGAGCGAGGGCTACATCCGCGGCTACGCCAGCGTCGAGCACGCCTCGGGCCGCAGCGAGCTCGAGATCGAGCTGAAGTATTTCGACGGCGAACCGGTGATCCGCGAGATCGAGCGGGTCTCCAAGCCCGGCCGCCGGGTTTATGCGTCGGTGAAGAACCTGCCGCGCGTCAACAACGGCCTGGGCATCTCGGTGTTGTCGACGCCGAAGGGAATCATGGCTGACCACGAGGCGCGCGAGGCGAACGTGGGCGGCGAAGTTCTCTTCACGGTGTTCTGAGGAAGGATTTTGGCATGTCACGTGTTGGCAAGAAGCCCGTTGCGGTTCCGTCCGGCGTGACGGCGGCCGTCGAGGGCCAGACCGTCAAGATGAAGGGGCCGAAGGGCCAGCTTCAGTTCGTCGTGCACGACGACGTGGAAGTGAAGTTCGAGAACGGCACGGTCACGGTCGCGCCGCGCTTTGAAACCAAGCGCGCCCGCTCGCTGTACGGCACCGCCCGTGCGCAGGTGGCGAACCTGGTCGAGGGTGTCACCAAGGGCTTCGAGAAGAAGCTGGAAATCACCGGCGTCGGCTATCGCGCCGCGCTGCAGGGCAAGAACCTGCAGCTCGCGCTCGGCTACAGCCACGATGTCGTCTATCCGATCCCGGAAGGCATCGCGATCACCGTGCCGAAGCCGACCGAGATCGTGGTGGCCGGCACCGACGCGCAGCGCGTCGGTCAGGTTGCGGCCGAGATCCGCAGCTACCGTCCGCCGGAGCCGTACAAGGGCAAGGGCGTCAAGTACGCCAACGAATTCATCTTCCGCAAGGAAGGCAAGAAGAAGTAACGGAGCCGGTCATGTCGAAGATGAAAGTTACGAATGCCCGGCGTCAGCAGCGCGTGAGGCTTGCGCTTCGCCGCAGCGCCAACGGCCGTCCGCGGTTGTCGGTGTTCCGTTCCTCGAAGCACATCTATGCCCAGGTCATCGACGACCAGAAGGGCGAGACGCTGGCGTCGGCCTCCTCGCTGGAGAAGACGATGCGCGAGGGCGGCAAGACCGGCGCCAACATCGACGCGGCGGCGGCGGTGGGCAAGCTGCTCGCCGAGCGCGCCGTCAAGAACGGCGTCAAGGAAGTGGTGTTCGATCGCGGCCGCTATCTCTATCACGGCCGCGTCAAGGCGCTGGCCGATGCCGCTCGCGAGGGCGGTCTGAGTTTCTAAGGTCAACATTGAACGAGATGGATTGGGGTTCTCACCCCGCAAGGATTGGAAAGCACCATGGCAGGTGAACGCGAACGCGGCGGACGTGAACGGAGCAGGGATCGCGAGGAGCGCGACAGCGAGTTCGTCGACAAGCTCGTCCACATCAACCGTGTGGCCAAGGTCGTCAAGGGCGGCAAGCGCTTCGGTTTCGCGGCGCTGGTCGTGATCGGCGATCAGAAGGGCCGGGTCGGGTTCGGCCACGGCAAGGCGCGCGAAGTGCCGGAAGCGATTCGCAAGGCCACGGAATCGGCCAAGCGCAATCTCACCCGCGTCGCGCTGCGCGAAGGCCGCACGCTGCATCACGACATCGCCGGCCGTCATGGCGCCGGGCGCGTCTATCTGCGCGCGGCTCCGGCCGGCACCGGCATCATCGCCGGCGGCCCGATGCGCGCCGTGTTCGAGACGCTCGGTATTCAGGACGTGGTGGCGAAGTCGGTCGGCTCCTCTAACCCGTACAACATGATCCGCGCCACCTTCAACGCGCTGAAGCTGCAGGACTCGCCGCGCTCGGTCGCGGCCCGCCGCAACATCAAGGTCTCGACCTTGCAGTCGCGTCGCGTCGGTGGCGATGCGGAAGCGGCCGCGGACTAACAACAACGGGATGACGGCCGGAGTGCGCAGGCGCGCTCCGACCGGTCCCAAGCCAATTGACCGTTTGGAGTGACGACGATGGCGAAGGCCACAAAGACGATCAAGGTCATGCAGACCGCCAGCCCGATCCGCCGTCAGCAGGCGCAGCGGGCGACGCTGGTCGGCCTCAAGCTCAACAAGATCGGCCGCGTTGCCGAACTGCAGGATACGCCTGAGGTTCGCGGCATGATCAACAAGGTGCACCACCTCGTTCGCGTGGTGGAAGGCTAACAACATTGCGTCCTGGCCGGCCTGTCCGGCCACGCCTGTCCGGCTTCAAGGGAAGCGCAGCGACGGGGACCCGCGAGAAGCGGGAGCGACGACGACGAAGCGAGGGTAGACAAATGAAGCTCAGCGATATCGCCGACAATGCCGGTTCGCGCAAGAAGCGCACGCGCGTCGGCCGCGGCATCGGCTCCGGCAAGGGCAAGACCTCCGGCCGTGGCGGCAAGGGCCAGACCGCGCGTTCGGGCGTGCGGATCAAGGGCTTCGAAGGTGGCCAAATGCCGCTGCATCGGCGCTTGCCGAAGCGCGGCTTCAATAACATCTTCCGGCTCGACTTCGCCGAGGTCAATCTCGACCGTCTGCAGGCGGCGATCGATGCCAAGACGCTCGATGCGAGCGGCGTCATCAACGCCGAAGCGCTGGTCAAGGCGCGCGTTCTGCGCCGTGCCAAGGATGGCGTGCGTCTGCTCGGCCGCGGCGAAATCAAGGCGAAGCTGAACATCGAGGTGCACGGCGCCACGAAGTCAGCGATCGAAGCCGTTGAGAAGGCCGGCGGATCGGTGAAGATCCTCGCGCCGAAGAAGGACGAGGGCGAGGCGGCGTAACTTTTGCGTCATTGCTCCGTCGTGGGCAAACGACGCGGGATGCCGCCATGTTAGACATGAGACGATTGCCGAGCCCCCAGAGAAGTCCGGCGTCTGTTGAATGCTTCGCTCCGGCGAAGCATGACGGCGCCAGGGGCGCGGGAGAAAGCTGATCATGGTCTCTGCTGCAGAACAACTCGCCTCCAACCTCAATTTCTCCGCCCTCGCCAAGGCGGACGAGCTCAAGAAGCGCATCTGGTTCACGCTGGGTGCGCTGCTGATCTATCGGCTGGGCACCTATATCCCGCTGCCGGGCATCGACCCTGGCGTGTGGAGCCAGATCTTCCGCACCCAGGCCGGCGGCATCCTCGGCATGTTCAACATGTTCTCGGGGGGCGGCATCGATCGCATGGCGATCTTTGCGCTGAACATCATGCCGTACATCTCGGCATCGATCATTCTGCAGCTTCTGACGTCGGTGGTGCCCTCGCTCGAAGCGCTGAAGAAGGAAGGCGAGGCGGGCCGCAAGATCATCAACCAGTACACCCGCTATCTCACCGTGGTGCTCGCGGTGCTGCAGGCCTACGGCATCGCGGTCGGCCTGCAGGGCGCCGGCAACGTCGTCAGCCAGCCCGGCATGTTCTTCCTGATCTCGACGGCGCTGACGCTCACCGGCGGCACCATGTTCCTGATGTGGCTGGGCGAGCAGATCACCGCACGCGGCATCGGCAACGGCATCTCGCTGATCATCATGGCCGGCATCGTCGCCGAGCTGCCGTCCGCGCTGGCCAATACGCTCGAGCTCGGCCGTCAGGGCGCGCTGTCGACCGCGCTGATTCTGGTCATCCTGGTGATGGCGGTGGCGGTGATCGCGATCATCGTGTTCATGGAGCGGGCGCAGCGCCGGCTGCTGATCCAGTATCCGAAGCGCCAGGTCGGCAACAAGATGTTCGAGGGCCAGTCCTCGCATCTGCCGCTCAAGCTCAACACCTCGGGCGTGATTCCGCCGATCTTTGCCTCGTCGCTGCTGCTGTTGCCGACCACGGTCGCCAATTTCAACGCGGGCTCCGGTCCCGAATGGCTGCAATGGCTGAACACGAATCTCGGCCACGGCCGGCCGCTCTATCTCGTGCTCTACCTGGCGATGATCGTGTTCTTCACGTTCTTCTACACGGCCGTCGTGTTCAATCCGACCGAGACCGCCGACAACCTGAAGAAGCATGGCGGCTTCATCCCCGGCATCCGTCCGGGCGAGCGTACGGCGGAATACATCGACTACGTGCTGTCGCGCATCACCGTCGTCGGCGCGATCTATCTCGCTCTGGTCTGCCTGGTGCCGGAAATTCTGATTTCGTATGCCTCGGTTCCGTTCTACTTTGGCGGCACGTCGCTGCTGATCGTCGTCAGCGTGACGATGGATACGGTGGCGCAGGTTCAGGGCTACCTGCTGGCGCACCAATACGAGGGCTTGATACGCAAGTCGAAATTGAGGGGCCGACGTAAATGAGACTGATCCTTCTCGGGCCGCCGGGGGCGGGCAAGGGAACGCAAGCGCAATATCTGGTTCAGCGGCACGGCATCGTTCAACTCTCCACCGGCGACATGTTGCGCGCGGCGGTGGCCGCCGGGACACCGGTGGGTCTCAAGGCCAAGGACATCATGGCCAGTGGCGGCCTCGTCCCCGACGAGGTGGTGATCAGCATTATTTCCGACCGCATCGAGCAGCCGGATGCCGCCAACGGCTTCATTCTCGACGGATTTCCGCGCACCGTGCCGCAGGCCGAGGCGCTGGACAAGCTGCTGAAGGAGAAGGGTCTGGCGCTCGACGCCGTGATCGAGCTGCGGGTCAACGAGGGCGCGCTGCTGCGCCGGGTCGAAAGCCGCATCGCCGAGATGAAGGCGCGGGGCGAGACGGTGCGCGCGGACGACACGCCGGAGGTGCTGTCGCAGCGGCTCGCCAACTACCGCGCACAGACCGAACCCTTGGTCGATTACTACGCCGAGAAGCGCAAGCTCGCGACCATCGACGGCATGAAGTCGATCGAGGAGGTCACCGCCGACATCAAGCGCGTGCTCGACGCCCTGAATGGCGTGAAGGCGCCGCGCAAGGCCCGGGCCAAGACCTCGCGCAAGGCAGTGGCCAAGACGGCCGCGACTCGGAAGAGCGTCAAGAAGGCTGGCAAGACGGCGAAGACGGCGTCGGCCGGCGGTGGCGCCAAGAAAGCGAGGGTTGCCAAGACGACCAAAGCCGCCAAGAGAACCAAAGCCGCCAAGACACCGGCCAAAAAGGCGGTGAGGGCCCAAAAGGCGGGCAAGAAAGCCGCTCCCAAGCGCGGAACCGGCAAGAAGGCCAAGAAATCGGTCAAGTCGACCGCCCGGAAGGCCAAAACCGCGGTTCGCAAGGGCGCTGCGCGGAGTTCCAGCAGGGGGTCCCGGCCGGTGAAAAAGGTGACGAAAAAGACGGTCAAATCCGCCAGGCGGTTGACGAAACGAGGATGAATCCTTTAATAAGGCCCGCATTCAGTCGGATCCTATCAGACGATGCCGGGCCCCAGGATGATCAAGGGGCGGGCGTCGTATTCGCGTTTGCGACCGCCTGCCTAAGCTAGTTGAGAAACTGCCGGTCCAACATCGCCGGCGACAGGAGAGAAGTCTGTGGCCCGTATCGCAGGTGTGAATATCCCGACCAACAAGCGCGTGCTGATCGCGCTGCAATACATTCACGGCATCGGCCAGAAGAACGCCGCCGATATCCTTGAGAAGGTGAAGATTCCGGTGGAGCGCCGGGTCAACCAACTCACCGACGCCGAGGTGCTGCAAATCCGCGAAGTCATCGACCGCGATTATCTGGTCGAAGGCGATCTTCGTCGCGAGACCGGCATCAACATCAAGCGGCTGATGGACCTCGGCTGCTATCGCGGCCTGCGTCATCGCCGCGGTCTGCCGGTTCGTGGCCAGCGCACGCATACCAATGCGCGCACCCGCAAGGGTCCGGCCAAGGCGATCGCCGGCAAGAAGAAGTAAGCGAGCGAATAGTGAGTAGCGAATAGCGTTTCTCTACTCGCTATTCGCTACCTAACTACTCGCTTCATTGGTGGAGCCGCTGGAATCACGGCGGCGTTGAGATCGTAAGAAGGAACTGGAATGGCCAAAGAAGCAGCCCGCGTTCGCCGTCGTGAGCGCAAGAACATCGCGTCCGGCATCGCGCACGTGAATTCGTCGTTCAACAACACGACCATCACCATTACCGACGCGCAGGGCAACACCATCGCCTGGTCGTCGGCCGGCACGATGGGCTTCAAGGGATCGCGCAAGTCGACCCCGTATGCCGCGCAGGTCGCGGCGGAGGACGTTTCCAAGAAGGCGCAGGAGCACGGCATGCGCACCCTCGAAGTCGAGGTCGCAGGTCCCGGCTCCGGGCGCGAATCGGCGCTGCGGGCGCTGCAGGCCGCGGGCTTCACCGTCACCTCGATCCGTGACGTGACCGCGATCCCGCACAACGGCTGCCGTCCGCGCAAGCGTCGGCGCGTCTAAGTTATCCGGCTTTTGTCGCGGCCGCGCCACCGGCCGCGACGGCTGTTCGAGCTTCGTACGCGGGCCGATCCCCGCGACTTCCAACGCCAGTTGTTTTGATGGCAAAGCTGGCCTGTATGGGTGAAACAGTGACGATCCAGAAAAATTGGCAAGAATTGATCCGCCCCAGCAAGCTTCAGGTGACGCCGGGCGCGGACGCAACCCGTTTCGCGACCCTCGTCGCCGAGCCGCTGGAGCGCGGCTTCGGCCAGACCCTCGGCAACGCGCTGCGCCGTATTCTTTTGTCCTCGCTGCAGGGCGCGGCGGTGCAGTCGGTGCATATCGACGGCGTGCTGCACGAGTTCTCCTCGATTGCCGGCGTGCGTGAGGACGTCACCGACATCGTGCTCAACATCAAGGATATCGCGATCAAGATGCAGGGCGAAGGCCCCAAGCGCATGGTCGTGAAGAAGCAGGGGCCGGGCACCGTCACCGCCGGCGACATCCAGACCGTCGGCGACATCACCATCCTCAATCCGGAGCTGCAGCTCTGCACGCTGGACGACGGCGCTGAGATCCGCATGGAATTCACCGTCAACACTGGCAAGGGCTACGTCGCCGCCGAGCGCAATCGCCCCGAGGACGCGCCGATCGGCCTGATCCCGGTCGACAGCCTGTACTCGCCGGTGCGTAAGGTGTCGTACAAGGTCGAGAACACCCGCGAGGGCCAGATCCTCGACTACGACAAGCTGACCATGACCATCGAGACCAACGGCGGCATCTCGCCGGAGGATGCCGTGGCCTTCGCCGCGCGCATCCTGCAGGACCAGCTCAATGTCTTCGTCAACTTCGAAGAGCCGCGCAAGGAAGTCGCCGCCGAGATCATTCCGGATCTCGCCTTCAACCCGGCCTTCCTCAAGAAGGTCGACGAGCTCGAGCTGTCGGTGCGTTCGGCGAACTGCCTGAAGAACGACAACATCGTCTATATCGGTGATCTGGTGCAGAAGTCGGAAGCGGAGATGCTGCGCACCCCGAACTTCGGCCGCAAGTCGCTGAACGAGATCAAGGAAGTGCTGGCGCAGATGGGTCTGCACCTCGGCATGGAAGTGCCCGGTTGGCCGCCGGAGAACATCGACGAGCTGGCCAAGCGCTTCGAGGATCACTACTGAGAGAGCGAAAAGGGAGTGGCGAATAGCGAATCGAAAACGACTCGCTACCTACTATTCGCTACTCGCTTCCATCACCGGGCGAACGCAGGAAGCCCACCTGAGCAACATGTCCGACGAGCGGTCGTGACACAGACTGAAGGATCCATCACATGCGTCACGGCAAGGTTCACCGCAAGCTCAACCGCACCGCGGAGCACCGCAAGGCGATGTTCGCCAACATGGCGGCGTCGCTGATCAAGCACGAGCAGATCGTCACCACGCTGCCGAAGGCGAAGGAGCTTCGCCCGATCGTCGAGAAGCTGGTCACGCTCGGCAAGAAGGGCGGCCTCGCGCTGCGCCGTCAGGCCATCAGCGAACTGCGCGACCAGGAGCAGGTGCGCAAGCTGTTCGATACGCTGGCGACCCGCTACAAGGATCGTCAGGGCGGCTATACCCGCATCATCAAGGCCGGCTTCCGCTACGGCGACAACGCGCCGATGGCGGTGATCGAGTTCGTCGATCGCGACGTCGATGCCAAGGGCAAGGACTCCGGCCCGGTGCAGGGCGAGGAATCCGAAGCGGCGTAAGCCTGCGGACCATCGAATTTGAAAGGCGGCGCTGAGGCGCCGCTTTTTTGTTGTGATGACAGCGGAAATGAAGCGGCTGTTATCGCTATCCGCACATCGCCGTCTCGATGCGTTTGTCGTCATGCCCGTGTGCCCATCCCGGAATGACGACGTTGCCTGGGCCTCGTTCTGTACTGCAAGTCCTGCACAGCAAAGCCCGCGAGCCTGAACGGCACGCGGGCGTCATCCTGTCGATCGTTGCGCCGTGCCGGGGGCATCCGGCCACGGCGCGCGATGTGGAGGTTCACTGGAAGGTTGAGGACACCGCGTGGCGGTGTCCCTGGCCTTAGAAGGCGAACTGCGTGCGCATCGCGAAGGCGTCGTACTTCGCGCCACGATCGATGCCGGCCAGATTGGTCTTCTGCACCGTGCCGTGGATCCAGTTGAACATCATCCGCATGTTCTCGTTCAGGTACCAGTTGAGACCGACGGTGACGTTTTCCTGCTTGCCGCCGAAGACGGCCTTGTCGTTGAGATCGACGTAGCTGTAACGCGCGGCGATTTCCCATGCGCCGGTGCCGCCGGTCATGTCCCAGAAGAAGGGATTGGCCGGATTGACGCCGCCGAGCGAACCGGACGAGGCGTTATACTTGCGCTTTTCGCCGGTGAGAATGTAGCCGGCCTGCACATAGCCGCCCTTGAAGTGCAGGTCGGGCTGGGCAAGGCGCGAGATCGAATAATCGAAGTATTCGCCCTGGGCGTGGAAGCTGCCAACGGTGGCGGCGGCTTCGGCGCTCAGCACCAGCGCGTTGTTGACGTTGGCGAGGGCGCCGGTGTCGAGCACGCGGGTCGGATCGATACGCACTTCGATACGCTCGCGCATGCGGAGTTCGTTGACGTTGGGCGCGCCGCCGGTGTCGGCGAGATAGAGCACGTCGCCGCCGAACAGGAAGGCGCCGGCATCGGTGTTGATCGGCGCGAACACGAGGCGGCCGGTCGCGGCATAGGGCACCCGCAGCGAATGGTCGTAGCCGGTGGTCGGACCGGTGAGGTAGGCGCCGGCCCACCACCAGTTGTCGTTGGCGCGCACACCGAAGGCCGCGCGGTTGTCGCCGGCGCCGAGATCGGTCGCCAGCACCTGCGACGACGCACGTTCCATGAAGGTGATGTTGTTCGAGCTGGTGGCCTCGTCGAGGGTGTAGGGCACGTCCATGTAGCCGCCCTCGATCCGCACGCCCTTGAAGCCTTTGTACGACACGTAAGCATTGTTGAGCGTCACGGTGCCGTCCTGCGAGCCGCCGCCGTCGACGATCAGCGCGTATTCCCAGTCACGCGCGAACACACCGGTGAGACCGATGCGGGCGCGGCGGGCATTGACGCCGTTCTGCAGGTCTTGCGGCGTCGTCGCCGCGGTGTTGGGGCGATAGGAATAGCCGCCGACATCGAGGTGCAGACGGCCGGTGATGCCGACGCAATTGAAGCCGTCCGCGGTGCAGATGGTCGGGCGATTCCCTTTCATCGTCACCAGCACATCCGGCGGTGCGAACTTCGCCTTGGTCGGCATATAGCCGGCGCTGGCGTTCAGAAACGTCTTCTGCTGAACGCTTTCCAGCTTCTTTTCCAGCGCGCGAATCTGTTTCTGCAGACTTTCAACCTGTTCTGCGGTCGCAGTCTGCGCGTGTGCCTGCGTCGCACCGAGCGCGCCGGCCAGACCGATCGCCCCCAAGATGAATTTCGTTTTTGCCGACATAAGTATCCCCTGTTGTCGAGACAAATTGCTCCAGCTCCCGCAAACATCGCTGTCGCAGGCTGGATCGGTTTTTGTTTTGGGTCGATGTTCGTTGCGTCTCTCGCCTTGCGGCGAAAATCAGATCGTCCCCAGCAAGCTCCGTTCGAAGCTCGGGCGCACGCTAGAAATGTTCGATTACAGTTATGCGACAGTCGCGCGCACGAGGTGCGGCGTCACGACGCATCTTGTGAGTTGCGAGAGCGAGTGTGGCCGCATTGCCGCGCGTCATGCAGACATCGGACGCAAATGACGCGAGCGCAGAGTCGCCGGTTTGCGGCCGACGATCCGCTCGTCCACCAGGTGATATTCGGCATTGGTGCCCTGGCGCAGGATCGAGCCGGCGTAAAACACCTCGTCGCCGGGCTTGAACAGCGTAGCGTCCTTGACGACCGCGTCGACCACGCCGGCTGCGTCGTAGCCGAGGATCTTGTGCGCGCCGGCCGGCGGCGCGGCGCGCTTGCGCACCTTGGTATCGACCGGATTCACTGAGACGACCTTGACGGCGACGCGAAGGTCGCGCGGGCCCGGTTCCGGGATCGGGCGTCGAAATCGATCAGCGCGTCGGTGGCGTCGATCGGGCGCGATCCGGTATAGCCTATGGCCTTCATGGCAGGGTCCTCCAAGTGGCCTCGTTCCGTCCCTCGGGCCTTGATTGCAAGCGAGGACGCAACTGGTAGAAAGCGAGGCGGCGTATGGCAGCGGCGGCAATCGCTTAAATCCGCGCGCGCTCACCCGAAAACCGGCGGGACGGGCGCGAAAATGCCCCGTTCCGCTTCTCTTGAATGGCAGGGATGCCTATATCTCGGTCTCCACTTTGGGAATCGCTCAATGACGTTATTTCGCCTGTTCGCTCTGTCGCTTCTCGCCCTGACGATGCTGGCGCCGGCTCATGCTCAGGATCGCCGTGTGCCGGCCTCGCAGAACGAGTTGCGGCTGTCCTATGCACCGATCGTGCAGCGGGTGACGCCGGCGGTGGTCAATGTCTATGCCGCCAAGGTGATCCAGAACCACAATCCGCTGCTGGACGATCCGATCTTCCGCCGCTTCTTCGGTGTGCCGGGCCAGCAGCCGGAGCAGATGCAGCGTTCGCTCGGCTCGGGCGTCATGGTCGATCCGTCGGGCTTGGTGGTGACCAACAACCACGTCATCGAGGGCGCCGATCAGGTCAAGGTGTCGCTCGCCGACAAGCGCGAGTTCGAAGCGGAGATCGTGCTGAAGGATACCCGCACCGATCTCGCGGTGCTGCGCCTGAAGAACGTCAAGGAGAAATTCCCGACGCTCGATTTCGCCAATTCCGATGACCTTCAGGTCGGCGACGTGGTGCTGGCGGTGGGCAATCCGTTCGGCGTCGGCCAGACGGTGACGCACGGCATCGTCTCGGCGCTTGCGCGGACCCAGGTCGGCATCACCGATTATCAGTTTTTCATCCAGACCGACGCGGCGATCAATCCCGGCAATTCCGGCGGCGCGCTGGTCGATATGAGCGGCAAGCTGGTCGGCATCAACACCGCGATCTTCTCGCGCTCCGGCGGCTCGCAGGGCATCGGCTTCGCCATTCCCGCCAACATGGTGCGGGTGGTGGTGGCCTCCGCCGAGCGCGGCGGCAAGGCGGTGAAGCGGCCGTGGTTAGGGGCGCGGCTGCAAGCCGTGACGCCGGAGATCGCCGAGACGCTCGGCCTGAAGCGGCCGACCGGCGCGCTGGTGGTCAAGGTGGTGCCGGACAGTCCGGCGGCGCGCGGCGGCCTCAAGCTGTCCGATCTGATCGTCGCGGTGGATGGCCAGACCATCGACGATCCCAACGCTTTCGGCTATCGCTTCGCCACGCGGCCGCTGGGCGGCACGGCCCAGGTAGAGGTGCAGCGCGGCGGCAAGCTGGTGAAGCTCGCCATTCCGCTGGAGATGGCGCCCGATATAAACCGCAATGAAATCGTCATCACCAGCCGCTCGCCGTTCCAGGGCGCGAAGGTCGCCAATATCTCGCCCGCCGTGGCCGACGAACTGCGGCTCGACAATGACGAGGGCGTCGTGATCACCGAGCTCGCCGATGACGGAACGGCCGCCAATGTCGGCTTCCAGAAGGGCGACGTCATTGTCGCGGTCAACGGCGTGAAGATCGACGATACCGAGGTGCTGCGACGGGTGGCGCGCGAGCGCAGCCGCCTGTGGCGCATCACCGTGATCCGCGGCGGTCAGCAGATTCAAGTGACGCTCGGGGGATAGACATGTCGTCATGGCCGGGCTCGTCCCGGCCATCCACGTCTTGGATCGTTGGGTGAAGTGAAGACGTGGATGCCCGGCACAAGGCCGGGCATGACGAAAGTAAGTTCTGTGGCAGGCATGGCCGATCGGAAAAAGACAGCGACGCAATCCCTCTTCTCCGCCGCAGGGCTGGAGCAGGATGCGCCGCGTCCGTTGCCCGAGCGGCTGCGGCCGCGCAAGCTCGCCGACGTGGTGGGGCAGGATCACATCCTCGGCCCCGACGGCGCGCTGACGCGCATGCTGGAAACCCGCACGCTGGGCTCGCTGATCTTCTGGGGGCCGCCCGGCACCGGCAAGACCACGGTGGCGCGACTGCTGGCGGACGCCACAGAACTGCATTTCGAGCAGATCTCGGCGGTGTTTTCCGGCGTCGCCGATCTCAAGAAGGTGTTCGATGCGGCGCGGGCGCGCCGCGAGACCGGCATCGGCACGCTGCTGTTCGTCGACGAGGTGCACCGCTTCAATCGCGCGCAGCAGGATTCGTTTCTGCCGGTCATGGAAGACGGCACGGTGGTGCTGGTCGGCGCCACCACCGAGAATCCGTCCTTCGAGCTCAACGCGGCGTTGCTCTCCCGCGCGCGCGTGCTGGTGTTTCATTCGCTCGATGCGGACGCGATCGAAAAGCTGTTTGCGCAGGCGGAGCGGCTCGAGGGCCGGCCGCTGCCGCTCGACGCCGAGGCGCGCGCCGCGCTGGTGCGGATGGCGGACGGCGACGGCCGCGCCGCGCTGACGCTCGTTGAAGAGGTCTGGCGCTCGGCGCGCGCGGGCGAGACGTTCAACGCCGCGCAGTTGCAGGACATCCTGCAACGCCGCGCGCCGATCTACGACAAGTCGGCGGACGGTCACTACAACCTGATCTCGGCATTGCATAAATCGGTGCGCGGCTCCGATCCCGATGCCGCATTGTACTATCTCGCACGCATGTTCGACGCCGGCGAAGACCCGCTGTTCCTGGCGCGGCGGGTGGTGCGGATGGCGGTGGAGGATATCGGCCTCGCCGATCCGCAGGCGCTGGTGATCTGCAACGCGGCGAAGGATGCCTATGACTTTCTCGGCTCGCCGGAAGGCGAACTCGCGATCGCCCAGGCCGTGATTTATCTCGCCACCGCGCCGAAATCCAACGCTGCCTACAAGGCGTTCGGTGCGGCGATGCGCACGGCCAAGGACGCCGGCTCGCTGCTGCCGCCGAAACACATTCTCAATGCGCCGACCAAGCTGATGAAATCCGAAGGCTACGGCGGCGGCTATCAATACGATCACGATATGCCGGATGCATTTTCAGGGCAGGATTACTTCCCGGAGGCGCTCGGCCGCCAGACCTTTTACGATCCGCCGGATCGCGGCTTCGAGCGCGAAATTCGCAAGCGGCTGGATTACTGGGCGAAGCTGCGGCGGGAGCGCGCGTCGTGACCGATTTTCGCATCGATCTCGAGGGCTATCTCGCCCGCATCGGCTTCGATGGCGTGCGTGCGCCGACGCGTGACACGCTCTCGCGCATCATCCTGCAGCACCAGATGGCAATTGCCTTCGAGAACCTGAATTCATTCTCCGGTCTGCCGGTGGTGATCGATCCCGCGGTGATCGAGCGGAAGATCCTGCACGAGGGACGCGGCGGCTATTGCCACGAGCAGAACCAGTATCTGCGGCTTGCGCTGATGGCGCTCGGCTTCGAGGTGAAGCTGCGGATGGCGCGGGTGCGCTGGATGCAGCCGCCCGAGGTGACGCCGCCGCGCGCGCATATGTCGATGATCGTCAAGGCGGAAGGTCAATGGTACCTGAGCGACGTCGCGTTCGGCGCCATGACGCCGACCGCGCCGCTGCGCCTCGATACGACCGAGCCGCAGGCGACGCCGCATCAGACCTATCGGATGAATCCGAAAGGGGATTCGCTTCACCTCGAGGTCAGATTGGGCGAGGAATGGCGGCCGGTCTACAGCATCGACGACGTCGACTGCTATCCGGTGGATTTCGAGGCGGCGAACTGGTTCGTTTCGACCAATCCGAAGTCGGATTTCGTCAAGAGCCTGATCCTGGCGCGGCCGACGCAGGACCGCCGGCAGATTCTCAACAATACCACGCTCTCGATCCGCGATCCCGATGGATCGGTGCGGCGGCGGACGCTTGCCGACATTGACGAACTGCGCACGACGCTAAGGCAGATGTTCGGCATCACCCTGCCGACGAATGTCGCGGTCGATCGTGCGCTCAAGCGAGTATTCCAGAGCGAGGGCTCGTCATGAGGCTCGGCCATCCAGCGCGCCGCGCCAGACAGGAACACAGGAAGATGATGGGACGATGCATCGCACGACTGCTGATGACGCTGGTGCTGCTCGGCTTCGCCGCCGCCGCACAGGCCGAGACGGTGGAGGTCGCGCCCGGCGTGCAGGTGACCAGAACAACCTTCGACGCACCTGCCGACGAGCAGCCGTTCTATGGCTTTGAGGCCAAGACGGCGGAGCAGCGCGCGGCGGATCAGAAACTCGTCAGCGATCTCATTGCCGCGGCGGGCTCGCGCGAACAAGCTTTCGACGCCGTCACCATTCGTGGCTGGAAGGCGATCACGACGGGCCGCGCGGCGGAAGCGGCGCGGCGGTTCAATCAGGCCTATCTGCTAATACCCGAGCGGAGCGCGGTCTATCATGGCTTGGCGATGGTGGCGCAGATGCGTTTCAACGACCTCGCTTTTGCCGATGAGTTGTTCAAGCACGCTTACAAGCAGCCGCATCCGCTCAAAATGCTCAACACCGACTACGGCCGGCTACTGCTGATGCAGAAGCGCTATCGCGATGCGCAGCCGGTGCTTGAAAAGGCGGTGGTGGATACTGCCGACATCGGCGATGCCTGGGCGTATCTTGCCTTCGCGAAACTTCAGAACGGCGATAAGGCCGGTGCATGCGCGGATGCGGCCGAGGCGCGCAAACGCAATCCGTCGCGCACGACCGTGCGGGATTTGACGCATCTGGAGAAGGACGCCCAATGCAATTAGAGGCAGCAGCATGAGCCGTCGCGTCAAACGCCCGCTCGCCAAAAAATCCGATCGAGCGAAATCCGAACGCGCGAAGCCCGCGCGCGGCAGTAAGAAGGTCGGTGGCCGCAAGTCTGCTCTCCTTCCTCCGCGAAGCGAAGCGAAGCGGCGGGGAGGGGTCGGGGGTGGGGGGCACCCAGTGCCGAAGCGTATTCCTACCTCAGCGTCCGCGACACAATCTCTCTCCACGGCAAGGCAGGACGAGGGTGAGCGTGCGAATGCGCCGCTGCCTACAAGGGTTCAGACCGTCACCGTGACCGCCGACGAAGCCAACATGCGCGTCGACCGCTTTCTTGAAGCGCGGTTTCCGGGGCTGTCGTTCTCGCACATCCAGCGCATCGTGCGAAAAGGCGAGTTGCGTGTCGACGGCAAGCGCGCCGACAGCAAGGACCGCCTCGAGGAAGGCCAGAGCGTTCGCATTCCACCGCTGAAACTCGACGCGCCGAAGGTGGCGCAGGTCTCCGAGGCGCAGCAGAAGACGCTCGATGCGCTGAAGGCGATGACGCTCTACGAAGACGCCGACGTGATGGTGCTGAACAAGCCCGCAGGCCTCGCGGTGCAGGGCGGCTCCGGCATGACGCGGCATGTCGACCAGATGCTGGAAGCGATGCGCGACGCCAAGGGGCAGAAGCCGCGCCTGGTGCATCGCCTCGATCGCGAGACGGCGGGATGCCTGTTGGTCGCCAAGACGCGTTTCGCGGCCTCGGCCTTGACCGGCGCGTTTCGTCATCGTTCGGCGCGCAAGATCTACTGGGCGCTGGTGGCCGGCGTGCCGAAGCCGAAGCAGGGCCGCATCTCGACCTATCTCGTCAAGGAAGAGAACGAGGAGGACTCCATCATGCGCATCGCCGCCCATGGCGACGAGGGCGCGAGTCACGCGGTGACCTATTACGCGGTGGTGGAAACCTCGGCGCAGAAGCTCGCCTGGGTGTCCCTGAAGCCGGTGACAGGCCGCACGCATCAGTTGCGCGCGCACATGGCGCATATCGACCACCCGATCATTGGCGATCCGAAATACTTCAACAAGGAGAACTGGCAGCTGCCGGGCGGCATCCAGAACCGGCTGCACCTGCTGGCGCGGCGGATCGTCATTCCGCACCCGCGCGGCGGCATGATCGATGCCACCGCGCCGCTGCCGCCGCATATGTTGCAATCGTGGAACCTGCTCGGGCTGGAGGCGGACCGTTTCGATCCGATCGAGCACGCACCCGAGGAGTAAGGGCTTGCGCTCCCATGTTCGCGGCACGACCTATTCGCGATGACACGTTTATCGCCAGCGCTGCTCGGCGCCATGATGTTGATGACCATGGGCATGGGCGATATCGCGTCTGCGCAGTTGATCGCGCCGGGCATGACGCCGCCTATCATACCGACGCCGCCGCCGCCTCCGCCGCCGAAGATCGAGGTGCCGCCGGTGCCGAAACTCGATGCGCCGCCCCAGCAGCCGAGCGTCCGGCGCTCGCATCGTCGCTCGTTCGGCGACCGTGTCATCGATTGCCTGCATGACGGTGCGGCGGCAGGCTTGAATTCCGGCGATCGTGCGGCGTATTCGCGCGCCTGTGCCAACCAGTGAGGATATGACGTCGTCATGCGCGACCAGTTCGAAGAGATTGCGGCCAATGCCTCGCTCGATCCGCAGGAGGCGGTTCGTCAGACCAGCCGTGCGCCGCAGCGCAAGCGCTTCTATTCGGCCGCCACGATCGAAGACGCCGAGGGCGGCTTCGCCATCGCGCTCGACGGCAAGCCGGTGCGCACGCCGACAGGGCAGCCGCTGGTGATCCCGGATCGTGCCATCGCGCAGGCGGTCGCCGACGAATGGAACGCGCAAACCGACTTCATCGATCCGATGACGATGCCGATGACGCGTCTCGCCAACAGCGTCATTGCCGGCGTCGTCGATCGCGTCGATGTGGTGGCGGCCGATATCGCGCGGTATTTCGAATCCGATCTGCTGTTCTATCGTGCCGCCCATCCCGACGTGCTGGTGGCGCGCGAGGCGCAGCACTGGGATCCGGTGCTGTTCTGGGCCGCGGATACCCTCGGCGCGCGCTTCGTGCTCGCGCAAGGCGTCATGCATGTGCGTCAGCCGGACACCGCGATCGCTGCCGCGATGGCGGCGCTGCCCGATGACCCGTGGGCGATCGCCGCGCTGCATATCATCACCACCGTCACGGGCTCGGCGCTGCTGGCTCTGGCGCTGCTGCGCGGCCTGCGCAACCCCGACGAGGTGTGGGCCGCCGCGCATGTGGACGAGGACTGGAACATCGAGCAATGGGGCGCCGACGCGGAGGCGATGGCCCGGCGCGATGCCCGTTTGCAGGATTTCCGCGCGGCGGCCTCGATGCTGGCGGCGCGCGCGGCGGCCTGACGCGCGGCAAGTAACCAGTTCAAGCAACCAGTTAACGAGAGGTTTACGCGCCTGCGTTAGCGTCCTGCAGCAACAGGATGCCGCAGCATGGCGATCTCGCTCAACCCGATTTTTCCGGTCATTGCCGCGCAGGGCGTGCCGGCCGATGTCGTGCTGCAACCCGGCACCGTGATCGACGCGCAGGTGCTCAAGCTGCTCGCCAACAACGCGGTGCGCATCGCCATCGCCAATCTGTCCATCGAGGTGATGTCGGAAGTGCCGCTGCAGGTCGGCCAGAACGTGCGGCTGGCGGTCTCGCAGACGCCGGACGGCATCCGTCTCGCCATCGTCGGCCAGCAACCGTCATCTGCGAGCGCGCCGTCGCTGGCGCCGTCCGATACGGTAGCCATCGCCTCCGACATGCCAGTGAATGCCGCTGCAAAACCTGCCGCAACGACACCGTTGCCGCAGCAGGGACTGACGGCGTTGCAGGCGCTCGCGGTCTCGGCGGCGGCACAGTCGGCGGCGACCAGGCAGGCGGGCCTGTCGCAATTGTTCGCCGATGTGCAGGCGGCGGCGCTCTCGGGTAACCTTCCGGCGGACCTGCGGCAGGCGGCCGCTCAATTGCTGGTGGGGCGGCCGGTGCTGGACGCCTCGCTGTCGGCTAACGACATCAAGACGGCTCTGCAGAATTCCGGATTGTTTCTGGAGCAGAGGCTGGCGGCCGGCACGATGACGCCGGCAAGCAGCGGAATGATCCACGATCTGAAGGCGACGTTGCTGGTGTTCCGGCAGATGCTGTCGCTGCGGCTCGATAGCAGCGGGGCCGGGGGAAAGTCAGCGCCGGCGCCCGGCGCGGCGCCGCAATCCAGCGCCGGACCCGATGCTGCGGCCGCGTTTGCGCGTCTCGGCGCATCCGCCGCGCCGCCTTTGGCGCCCGACCTGGACGTGCAGGAAATCCTGCTGCCGCAGGCGCGGGTGCCGGCGGCGGACGATGCCGCGCGGCTCGGCGGGGGACGGTTCACGTTCGCATCGGGCGCAGCACAGCCGCCGCTCGATGCGGTTGCCGCGCGCCTTGCGCTGAACCTGCTGCAGGAAACGCCGGCCGGCGGCGCCCTGCATGCCGCCGCCGCAACGGCGGAGGGGGACGAGGTCAGCGTGCGCACCAATGTGCCGCCGCCGCCGGTCCGCGGCGCGTCGCCCACCGCGCAGCCCGTCGCGGTGTCTTCGCTTGCAAGCGGCGCGTCGGCTTCGGAGGTGATGCATCGGCTTCACGACGACACCGACGCCGCGATCGCGCGCACCACCTTGCTGCAGATCGCCTCGCTGCCGGATCGCGCCGACGCGCTGGCCGCGCGCAATGATTCCACTGCACCGCGCTGGCATTTCGAAATTCCGTTCGCGACGCCGGCGGGCACCGCGGTGGCGCAGTTTGAGATCGCGCGCGACAGCGGAGGCGTTGAGGTGGAGGCAGCCAAGCGGGTCTGGCGCGCCCGGTTCTCGCTGGATGTCGAGCCGGCGGGCCCGGTTCATGCGCTGGTCTCGCTGAGCGGCGACACCACGTCGGTGCGGATGTGGGCGGAGCGGCCGGCCACCGCCGACCAATTGCGTGCCGGCGCTGCCCAATTGAACGAGGCGCTGAGCCGCGCCGATCTCAAGCCCGGCGACATCGTCATCCGCGACGGCGCCCCGCCGCAGACTGCCGCGGCTCCGGCCGGCCATTTTCTCGATCGGGCGTTGTGATGGCGGAAGCACCGATCATGAAGGATCAGCTCGCGGTCGCGCTGGAATATGATCACGCCGGCGCGCCGCGCGTGGTGGCGAAAGGCCGTGGCGCGCTCGGCGAAAAGATCATCGAGCTGGCCAAGGCCCACGACGTTCCCATCGAGGAGAACGAGGTGCTGGCCGGCGCGCTCGCCAATGTCGAACTCGGCGACGAGATTCCCGCCGAACTCTACAAAGCGGTGGCCGAGGTGCTGGTGTTCGTGCTGCGGCTGTCAGGCCGCGTGCGCTGAACTCCGCGCGATTCTGGAGCAGTTTTCGTTGAGATGGAATCAACACTCGTCATGGCCGGGGCTCGTCCCGGCCATCCACGTCTTTCTTGCGGCGCCGCCTTTAAGACGTGGATGCCCGGCATAAAGCCGGGCATGACGGATAGTGTGGGCTACGTCATGTCTCCGTGCGTCAGGCGTCATCGTTTGACCACGATGCGGTTGAAAGTCGCGGGGGTCGCCTGAACCGGAATGATCTCATGCTCAATCGCCGTCACGCGCTCGCCTGTCTCGCTGCCGCGGTTGCCTTGCCGCGAGCCGCGCGGGCCGATGTCGCGCCGCAACGCAGTGAGATCCGCGACAGCCTCGCCAAGCGGTTCAGCGAGGCCGGAACGGTCGGCACTTTCGTCGGCTACAGGACCGAGGACTACCTGATCATCGCCAGCGATCCGACGCGCTCCGGCGAAGCGATCCTGCCGGCTTCGACTTACAAGATTCCGAACTCCGTGATTGCGCTGGACACCGGCGTCGTCGCCGATCCCGACAAGGACGTCTTCAAGTGGGACGGCGTGACGCGCGCATTTCCCGACTGGAACAAGGATCACACCTTGCGTTCAGCGATCGCGGCTTCCGCGGTGCCGGTCTATCAGGAGATCGCGCGGCGTATCGGCGAAGAGCGGATGCAGAAATATGTTAGCCTGCTCGACTACGGCAATCGCAACATCGGCGGCGGCATCGACAAGTTCTGGCTCACCGGCGACATGCGGATCGATCCGATGCAGCAGATCGATTTTCTCGACCGGCTGCGGCGCGGCGCGCTGCCGGTCTCCAAGCGCAGCCAGCAATTGACGCGCGATATCCTGCCGGTGGAAAAGGCGGGCGAGGCGGTGATCCGCTACAAGACGGGTCTCATCGGCGTCGATGATCATTCCGAACCGGGCAAGGTGCGCCCGTCGGTGGGATGGCTGGTCGGCTGGGCCGAGAAGGCGGGCGAGCAGACCGTGTTCGCGCTCAATATCGACATCCGCGAGCCGCGCCACACCGCCGCGCGCATGACGCTGACCAAGCAATTGCTCGGCGACATCGGCGCGATTTGAGGCTGCAAGTATAAGACGTGTCCCGGACGCGGCGCAGCGTGTAACGATGCGCCCTGCATTGCATGCGGGACGCCAGTCACGCCGTCCGATGCTCAGGAGCTCGCTCGCGCGGCCTTGCCGAAGCGGCCGAGATGGGTGAAGCCGAAGCCGGCATCGTATTTCAGGCCGAAGCCGAGCGCGCGATCGATTCCGATATGGGCCATCCAGATCATGGCGATGGACAGCGTCAGCGGCATCACCAGCGCAAAGCCGATCACCGACAGGATCAGCGACGGCATATAGGTGTGCATGGCGTTGTAGGTGATGGCGCCGACCCGCGGGCCGGCGAGATAGGCCAGAAAGCTGAGGTCCGGCACGAAGAACAGCGCCACATAGATCCACCATGAGCCGCCCCAGATGCCGTACAGCAGCGTCATGCCGGCAAACAGCGTCAGCCCCTCGATCCGCAGCAGGGTATTGACCCCGCCGGTGGCGGCTCCGGCGGCTGGTTCGGTCGGGGTGGCGGTCATGAGGGGTCTCCTCCGGGGCAGGTTATTGAGAGAATACGGATTTCCACCGCAAATTGCATCGTTTCTCCGGTTTCCATCCCGGAAAACCACATGATAGAAAGCTCCGATCACGCACAAGGGGGCGCGGCTGCCGCCCCGGATTTGATGGCTGGGACCCTATGAACGATATTCTGGAATCTCTCGAGGCGCGGCGCGCCGGTGCAAAACTTGGCGGCGGCGAAAAGCGCATCGAGGCGCAGCACAAGCGCGGCAAGCTGACGGCGCGCGAGCGCATCGAGGTGCTTCTCGACAAGGGCTCGTTCGAGGAGTTCGACATGTTCGTCGAGCACCGGTCGACCGAGTTCGGCATGGAGAAAACCAAGGTTCCGGGCGACGGCGTGGTCACCGGATGGGGCACCGTCAACGGCCGCAAGGTATTTGTGTTCGCCAAGGACTTCACGGTGTTCGGCGGCTCGCTGTCGGAGACCCACGCGCTCAAGATCACCAAGCTGCAGGATATGGCGATGAAGGCGCGGGCGCCGATCATCGGCCTTTACGACGCGGGCGGCGCGCGCATCCAGGAAGGCGTCGCGGCGCTGGCCGGCTATTCCTACGTCTTCCGCCGCAATGTGCAGGCCTCAGGCGTCATTCCGCAGATCAGCGTCATCATGGGGCCGTGCGCCGGCGGCGACGTCTATTCGCCGGCGATGACCGACTTCATCTTCATGGTGAAGGGCACGAGCTACATGTTCGTCACCGGTCCCGACGTGGTGAAGACGGTCACCAACGAGGTGGTGACGGCGGAAGAACTCGGCGGCGCCTCGGTGCACGCCACCAAGTCATCGATCGCCGACGGCGCGTTCGACAATGACATCGAGACGCTGCTGCAGATGCGCCGGCTGCTGGACTTCCTGCCGTCCAACAACAGTGATGGCGTGCCGGAATGGCCGAGCTTCGATGATATCGAGCGGGTGGATAACTCGCTCGACACGCTGATTCCCGACAATCCCAACGTGCCCTACGACATCAAGGAATTGATCCTGAAGGTGGTGGACGAGGGCGACTTCTTCGAACTGGCGCCGACCTTCGCCAAGAACATCGTCACCGGCTTCGGTCGCATCGCCGGACGCACGGTAGGCTTCGTCGCCAACCAGCCGATGGTGCTCGCAGGGGTGCTCGATTCCGACGCCTCCCGCAAGGCCGCGCGCTTCGTGCGGTTCTGCGACGCCTTCAACATCCCGATCGTGACCTTCGTCGACGTGCCGGGGTTCCTGCCGGGCACCGCGCAGGAATACGGCGGGCTGATCAAGCACGGCGCGAAACTGCTGTTCGCCTACTCGCAATGCACGGTGCCGCTGGTCACGGTCATCACCCGCAAGGCCTATGGCGGCGCATTCGACGTGATGGCGTCGAAGGAGATCGGCGCCGATATGAATTACGCATGGCCGACGGCGCAGATCGCGGTGATGGGCGCCAAGGGCGCGGTGGAGATCATCTTCCGGCAGGACATGAATGATCCGGACAAGATCGCCGCGCGCACCAAGGAATACGAGGACCGTTTCCTGTCGCCGTTCGTCGCCGCCGAGCGCGGCTACATCGACGATGTCATCATGCCGCATTCGACCCGCAAACGCATCGCCCGCGCCCTCGCGATGCTGCGCGACAAGAAGGTGGAAATCCCGGCGAAGAAGCACGACAACCTGCCGCTGTAAGGAGAGGCGATGTCGCAACATCTCTTCATCGTCAGATCGGTGGTGCCGGACGAGAGCAAGCGCGCGGCGTTCGACGCCTGGTACAGCCGCGAGCATCTGCCGGACGCGGTGCGAACGTTCGGCGTTGCGAAGGCGTGGCGCTACTGGAGCAACACCGACCCTTCGGTTCATCTGGCGATGTATCAGTTTGCCGACCTGGGGTCGCTTGAAGCTGCGGTGGGTGGCGCCGAGATGAAGCGGCTGATCGCCGATTTCGACCGAGACTGGCCAGAGGTAAAACGCTCCCGCGAGATATTGCGGCTGGCGGAAGAACACGCAAAGCTGTCGGCTCGTTGAGGCGCATCCAAGCGGCCATCAGCTTTCAGAATGACAAAAGCCCCGCGATGCGGGGCTTTTGCTTATGTCGATGCGGATCGGCTTATCGCCAGCAGCGGCCGTGACGCCAGAACATGCCGGGCGGGCAGCGTCGGGCCGGGCGCACATAGCGCGGCGGCACAACGACAACGCGGCCGCGATTGACGCGGCAGCCGCCATAGGGGCCGCGATGGAAACCGGGACCGCAGCCGCCGGCGACCTGGATGACGTCGCCCTGGGTGGCGGGAGCGACCGGAGCCATCGGGGCGGCATTGGCGGCGCCGAAGCCCAGCACTGTGCCGGCCACGAGGGCGGCTGCGAAAATCGTTTTCATGGGTGTCTCCTCTGCTGGCTATCCAACGAATAACGGCGACTCTAGGCGTCGGTTCCTGACTACGGGATGAACGGAATGCGCAGAGCGGGGCGTGCTCCCCGCGCGCATGGCCTGGCGTCTGGCCGCGATAGCGGCTTGATCTTGCATGGCCGAAGCGCCGAGCTACGATCCTGATTCAACGGCGATCTGCCAACGGGCCGATGCGGGTGCGAGGGGGCATGCAGCATAGCGATACGGTTCTCCACGTGCTGTCGATCGTCGGATTCGTCGCCGAGGCGATGACCGCGGCGCTTGCCGCCGGCCGGCGCAAGATGGACTGGGTCGGCGTTGCGCTGCTTGGCTGCGTCACCGCGCTCGGCGGCGGCTCGGTGCGCGACGTGCTGCTTGGACATCATCCGCTGCTGTGGGTCGCGCATCCGTGGCTGCTCGGGCTTACCGCCGTCTCCGCTCTGCTGACCATCGCGGTGGCGCGCTTCATGCATCGGCTGCGCATGACGTTCCTGGTGCTGGACGCCATTGGGCTCGTGGTGTTCACCATCCTCGGCTGCGACGTCGCTCTGACCATGCAGGTGTCGCTGCCGATCGTCATCGTCTCGGGCATGATCACCGGCTGTGTCGGCGGCGTGCTGCGCGATGTGCTTTGCAACGATGTGCCGCTGTTGTTTCGCAGCGAACTTTACGCCAGCGTTTCGGTGGTGGTCGGCGTCATTTACGTCAGTGGCCTCTGGTTGCAGCTCAATCACGATCTCGTCGTGCTCACGACACTGGCGATCGGATTGACGTTCCGCCTGCTGGCGATTGCCTTCAAATGGGAGATGCCGAAATTCGTCTACGACGCGGACCTGCACTAGGGCTTGCACCGCGCCGCGCGCTCACATTTCGGCTGCCGCCGAAACATCTCGCGCGGGGTCCTTGCTCTATGATGTCATCCGAAGATTGATCATACTCCTGCCGGAAGCTGCGCGGCCAGAAGGGGCGCGATGTCCGGCTTTCATGGCTCTATAGGGGATCACGTGATGCCAGTATCGACGTCAGAGAAGCGCGCGACCTTCCGGCGAATGCATGAGAGCGGCTGCTTCGTCATCCCCAATCCCTGGGATGTCGGCACCGCCCGCGCCTTGCAGCATCTGGGTTACAAGGCGCTGGCATCGACCAGTGCCGGCTATGCCTGGTCCACGGGGCGGGCCGACAACAAGGTGACGTGCGACGATGTCATCGATCACCTGACGCAGCTGTGCGCGGCTATCGATCTGCCGGTGAATGCGGATTTCGAGGGCGGATTCGCTGATGCGCCGGAAGGCGTTGCTGCAAATGTGACGCGGGCGCTTGCGACCGGTGCTGCCGGATTGTCCATCGAGGATTCCACCGGCGACAAGGCGAAGCCGCTCTACGATCGTTCGCTGGCGGTCGAGCGCGTCGCCGCGGCGCGGGGGGCGATCGATGCCAGCGGAGCGGACGTCATGCTGGTCGGACGCTGCGAGAGCTTTTTCGTCGGCCAGCCCGATCTCGATCTGGTGCTGGACCGCATCGTCGCCTATGCCAACGCCGGCGCGGACTGTCTCTATGCGCCGGGCATTCGCACCAAGGAGCAGGTGATCGCGGTGGTGGAAGCGGTACACCCGAAGCCGGTGAACCTGCTGATCGGTTGGCCCGGGGGATTGACGGTGGCGGAAGCGGCCGACCTTGGCGTGCGCCGCATCAGCGTTGGCGGGGCGCTGGCGCGTAATGCATGGGGCGCCTTCATGCGCAGCGCGCGCGACATCCTCGCCAACGGATCATTCGAGTCATTCGCCGACGGCCATCCCGCCGCCGAGCTGAACAGGATGTTCGGAAGCTGAGCCGACAAATGAAAGCGGGGCGCCTTGATGCGCCCCGCTGCCGTTGTGGTCTCCTGCCGCTTGCGCGCGGCGTTATTGTTTTGCCTTGCTGCTATCGCTCGCCGGCGGCGAAGACGATTGCGGCTGGGCCGGGGCCGAGCCGGTGGTGGTGCCCGGCTGGGTGTTGTTGGACGGTGTCACGTCGCGAACCCCCGGCGCTACTGGCGGCTTGCTTTGCTCGGCGACGCTACGGTCGGACTTCGGCGTCGATTGTGGCGCGGTGGTTTGCGCGGTCGGCGTCGCTGTCGTGCCTGTGGTGGCCGTCGTCGTTTCGCTGTTGTTCAGGCCGTAAAACACCGCGCCAAGGATCAGCGCGGCAACAATGGCGTAAAGCGCGATGCGCGTGCCGCTCGCCGGTCCTTCCGCCATTTCGGGATCGGCCTGCAGATCGTTGTCCATTGATCTCGCGCTGCGCGGCGGCTCGCTGCCTGCCGCGGGTCGGAACGGATCGTTAGGGTCGCGTTCATAAGCCATAGGCATAGCACTCCTTCTATCTACGTGGACCAATTCCCGAGAAGGAGCGGGGTTCCTGATGGAACCGCCTTAAAGGACGCCCACTCGGTGTGGCCGATGCGCGCGGCAGGGTTCATTGCGCTGCGAAAGGGAGCGCATCTGCGGCACGCCATAAAGGAACATAGGACACCAGCGGATAGCGCATGGCGTGGCGCCGCCGCCAGCGGCTTTGGCAAGCCCGAATCGCCCGCGTCTCCTTCCGCGGCCCTGGTCTCTCGGTGGCGGACATGATCGCCGACGCGCTTTGTCGGCGCGCGGTGACAAGACCGCCAGATCCCCGCAGAAATCTCGGTGAAGAAAGTCCCCGCGAAACGACATCTTTCACAACGAATCGCGCAGCTTCCGGAATGAAATTGTGCTCTCCGCGGCCGATGCCCGCGCGCGGAGATTTGTCGTGCACTGAGCGGGAAAACGGACGTAGACTGGTTCTAAAGGTTTCGACGCGTCAGCCAGCAATGCGATAAGAAACACCCTTGCGGGTGCAAGAAGAGGGCGGAATGGGTATCAACCAAGGTCCGATCAGTCTCGATCAGAAATACACCCAGGAATCGGGTCACATCTTTCTCACGGGCATTCAGGCGCTGGTGCGGCTGCCGATGGCCCAGATCCGGCGTGACCGCGCGGCCGGTCTCAACACCGCCGGCTTCGTGACCGGCTATCGCGGTTCGCCGCTCGGCGGTTACGATCAGCAGTTGATTGCCGCGCGCAAGCACCTCGAGCAATACAACGTCAAATTCCAGCCGGGCGTAAACGAGGATCTCGCGGCCACCGCGATCTGGGGCTCGCAGCAGCTCAATCTGTCGCCTGGCGCGAAGTACGACGGCATCGTCGGCATCTGGTACGGCAAGGGCCCCGGCGTCGACCGCTGCGGCGACGTTTTCCGTCACGGCAACGCCGCGGGCTCGGCGAAGAACGGCGGCGTGCTTTGCCTTGCCGGCGACGACCACGGCGCGAAGTCATCGACCGTGCCGCATCAGTCCGATCACGCCTTCATCTCCGCCTTGATGCCGTATCTCTATCCGTCGAGCATCCACGAGATGATCCAGATGGGCATGCTCGGCATCGCGATGTCGCGCTACTCCGGCTGCTGGGTCGGCATGAAGGTGATTACCGAGACGGTGGAGACCACCGCGGAGATCAACCTTGCCGACGAACTGACGCCGTTCGTCATTCCCAGCGATTTCGAGATGCCGCCGGGCGGCCTCAACCTGCGCTGGCCCGACGACCGCTACGAGCAGGATCGCCGGCTGCAGGACTACAAGGGTTTTGCCGCGATCGCGTTCGCACGCGCCAACAAGATCAACCGCGTGACGATCGATTCGCCCAACGCGCGCTTCGGCATCATGGCGTCCGGCAAGAGCTACGAGGACGTGCGGCAGGCGCTGCGCGAACTCGGCATCACCGAGCAGGTGGCGGCGCGCATCGGGCTGCGTCTCTACAAGATCGGCATGCCATGGCCGCTGGAGCCGGAAGGCGTGCGCCAGTTCGCGGTGGGATTGCAGGAAATCTTCATCGTCGAGGAACGCCGCGAGATCGTCGAGAACCAGGTCAAGCAGGAGCTGTTCAACTGGCGCGATGACGTGCGCCCGCGCATCATCGGCAAGATGGACGATCACGACAAGCGCTTCCTGCCGTTCGCGGAAGAGCTCGGTGTCGCCAACATCGCCACCTCGCTGGCGGATCGTCTGCTGGCGATGGAAATCGATCCCGAAATCGCGGCGCTGATCCGTGCGCGTGCCGACTGGTTCCACGGTCGCTCGGCCTCGCAGGTGCAGCCGGCGGTGCCGATCGCTCGCACGCCGTATTTCTGTTCGGGCTGTCCACACAACACCTCGACCAAGGTGCCGGAGGGCAGCCGCGCGATGGCCGGCATCGGCTGTCACTTCATGTCGCTGTGGATGGACCGCAACACCGAGACCTTCACGCATATGGGCGGCGAGGGCGTGCCGTGGGTGGGCATCGCGCCGTTCACCAACGAGAAGCACGTATTCGCCAATCTCGGCGACGGCACCTATTTCCATTCGGGCAGCCTCGCGATCCGTCAGGCGGTCGCGTCCAATGCCAACATCACCTACAAGATTCTCTACAACGACGCGGTCGCCATGACCGGCGGCCAGCGTCACGACGGCGATCTGTCGCCGCAGCAGATCACGTTCCAGCTTCACAGCGAAGGCGTCCGCAACATCTACCTGGTATCGGAGAATCCGGACGCCTATCCGCCGTCGTCGATCGCGCCCGGCACCAAGACCGCGCATCGCGACGATCTCGACACCGTGATGAAGACGCTGCGCGAGACGCCCGGCTGCTCGGCCATCGTCTTTGTGCAGACTTGCGCCGCCGAGAAGCGTCGCCGCCGCAAGCGCGGCATCATGGAAGATCCGGCGCGCCGGGTGATGATCAATCCGGCCGTATGCGAAGGCTGCGGCGATTGCTCGGTGCAGTCGAATTGCATTTCGGTGGAGCCGCTGGAAACCGAACTCGGCCGCAAACGCACCATCAACCAGTCGAGCTGCAACAAGGACTATTCCTGCGTCAAAGGCTTTTGTCCCTCATTCGTCAACATCGACGGCGGCAAGCCGCGCAAGCGGGCGGCAATGGATATTACCGCGCTGGTCGGTGACCTGCCGGAGCCGTCTTCGCGCCCCGCGCTCGACAAGCCGTACAATATCGCAGTCGGTGGCGTCGGCGGCACCGGCGTGCTGACGATCGGCGCGCTGCTCGGCATGGCCGCGCATATCGAAGGCAAGGCCAGCATGATCCTCGACATGTCGGGCCTGGCGCAGAAGGGCGGCGCGGTGCTCAGCCACGTGCGGCTGTCGCGCGACACCGAAGACGTGAAGACCTCCCGTATCGTCACCGGCTCCGCCGATCTCCTGATCGCTGCTGATGAGGTGATGGCGATCTCCAAGGAAACGATTTCGTTGTGCGACTCCGGCCGCACGCACGGCGTGGTCAATACGCATCTGATCCCGATCGCCGACTTCATCCGCAACCGCGACTTCGACTTCCAGAACCGCAAGGTCAACAGCGTGCTGCAGGGCGCGCTGACCAAGGATTCGGCGTTCATGGATTTCACCAAGGTGGCCGAAGCGCTTCTCGGCGATGCCATCGCCACCAACATGATGATGATGGGCTACGCCTATCAGCAGGGATTGTTGCCGCTGTCGGCGGAGTCGATCCAGCAGGCCATCGAGTTGAACGGCGTGTCGGTCAAGATGAACACGCAGGCCTTTCTGCTCGGCCGTCTGGCCGCGGCCGATCCGACGCGCCTGGCCCAGATGATCAAGGGCAAGGACGAGGCTGCCGCGCCGAAGACGCTCGATGCCATGTCGCTTGACGAGATCATCGCGCATCGCACTGAATTGCTGACCGGCTACCAGAACGCGGCGCTGGCGAAGCGGTACCGGGAGCGCGTCGATCAGGTGCGGAAGGCGGCCAAGGACGGCGGCTATGGCGAAGCGCTGCCGCGCGCGGTGGCGATCAATTACGCCAAACTGCTGGCTTACAAGGACGAGTACGAGGTAGCGCGACTGTTCACCGATGGCCGCTTCCAGAAGCTGCTGCGCGAGCAGTTCGAGGGCGACTACAAAATCAGCTTCAATCTTGCGCCGCCGATCCTGTCATCCGAGCTGGATGCGCAGGGCAGGCCGCTGAAGCGCGAGTTCAGCGCGCGGATTCTGCCGCTGTTCCGACTGCTGGCGAAGATGAAGGGACTGCGGGGTACCGCGTTCGATATCTTCGGCTACAGCAAGGACCGCAAGATGGAGCGCGATCTGATCGTCGCCTATGAGCGCGACGTCGATACCGTGCTGCGGCTGTTGTCGCCGGCCAATGCGGATATCGCGGTCGAACTGCTGTCGCTGCCGGATCGCATTCGCGGCTACGGCCCGGTGAAGGAGAAGGCGGTGAAGGACGCCGAGGCGCGTCACGCGCAACTGGCCAAGGATCTCGAGAATCCGCCGCCGGTGGCGCGACAGATGGCGGCGGAGTAACGAGGTTCGCGCCGTCATCCTCAGGTGGCGATGCAATTGCATCGCCCTCGAAGGATGACACCCCTCATAGCCACCTTCGAGGCTCGCTTACGCTCGCACGTCAGGGTGACGGCATCCAATCAATCTCACGGCGCGGAATATTTCCGCGCTTGCCAAGGCTGCGCAGACGGGCCAGAAAATCCGCTGGGGACATACGCCAGCGGAGACACCTTTTGACGATCAAGGGCAAAGCCTACATCGCCGGGATCTATGAGCATCCCACCCGGCACGCACCCGATAAATCCACCGCGCAATTGCACGCCGAGGTCGCCAAGGGCGCGATCGAGGACGCGGGGCTGACCATCGACGATATCGACGGCTATTTCTGCGCGGGCGACGCCCCCGGCGGCGCTTGGCCGATGGTCGATTATCTCGGTTTCAACACCAGGAAGCTGCGCCACATCGATTCCACCGAGACCGGCGGCTGTTCCTACATCATCCATATCGGCCATGCCGCCGAGGCGATCGCGGCCGGCAAGTGCTCGATCGCGCTGGTGACGCTGGCGGGCAAGCCGCGCACCAGCGTGATGCCGCCGCGCGCGGCCGGCGCGGAGGTGGATTTCGAGGCGGCCTATGGCGCCACCACCCACAATGCCTACGGCATGTGTGCCATGCGTCACATGCACGACTACGGCACCACCAGCGAGCAGCTCGCCTGGATCAAGGTCGCGGCTTCGCATCACGCGCAATACAATCCGCATGCGATGCTGAAGGACGTTGTCACCGTCGAGGACGTCATCAACTCGCCGATGATCTCCGATCCGCTGCATCGCATGGATTGCTGTGTCGTTACCGACGGCGGCGGCGCGCTGATCGTCACTACGCCGGAGATTGCCAAGAGCCTGAAGAAGCCGCTGGTGCGCTTGATCGGTCATGGTGAGGCGATGAAGGGCCCGCGCGGCGGCAAGGATCTCGACCTGACCTATTCCGCCGGCGTGTGGTCCGGTCCGCGCGCGTTCGAGGAAGCGGGCGTGCGGCCTTCGGATATCAAGTACGCGTCGATCTACGACAGCTTCACCATCACCGTGCTGATGCAGCTCGAGGACCTCGGCTTCTGCAAGAAGGGTGAGGGCGGCAAGTTCGTCGCCGACGGCAACCTGATTTCCGGTGTCGGCAAGCTGCCGTTTAACACCGATGGCGGCGGGCTATGCAGCAACCATCCCGTCAATCGCGGCGGTATGACCAAAATTCTCGAGGCGGTGCGGCAGTTGCGTGGCGAAGCGCATCCGAAGGTGCAGGTGCCGAATTGCGATCTCGCGCTGGTGCATGGCACCGGCGGTCTCCTCGGCGTGCGTCACGCCGCCTCAACTGCCGTTCTGGAGCGCGTGTGATGAGCGAAGCGAAAACCCAAGAAAAGAAATACCCCGCGCCGCAGGGCAATCCGGAAACGCAACCGTTCTGGGACGCCGCCAAGCAGGGCAGGTTCATGATCAAGCGCTGCACGGCGTGCGGCGAGGCGCATTACTTCCCGCGTTCGATCTGCCCGTTCTGCTTCTCCGACAAGACGGTGTGGGAAGAGAGCAGCGGCGAGGGCGAGATTTATACGTTCAGCCTGATGCGGAAATCGCCGACCGGTCCTTACGCCATCGGCTACGTCAAGCTGAAGGAAGGCCCCGCCGTGCAGACCAACTTCGTCGATTGCGATCTTGGCGCGCTGAAGATCGGGCAAAAGGTCAAGGTGGTATTCAAGCCGACCGATGGCGCGCCGCTGCCATTCTTCACGCCGGCTTGACGATTGACCTCTCCCCGCGCGGGGGGAGGTCGGCGAACGAAGTGAGCCGGGTGAGGGGGCGTCGCCGTTGGGATAAGCCCCTCACCCCAACCCTCTCCCCGCAAGCGGGGAGAGGGAGCATGCAGAATCTGGAGGAAAGACAGACATGGCGCTCAGCTACGATCAGCTCATGGGGCTGAAGAGCATCGGCCAGAAATACAGCTACACCGACCGCGAGGTGATGCTCTACGCCTACGGCATCGGCCTTGGCGCCGATCCGATGGACGAGAAGGAACTGGCCTTCGTCAACGAGGCCTGTTTCACCGAGCGTCCGCTCAAGGTGGTGCCGACCTTCGCGTCCGTTGCCGCATGGGGCTCGGGCCCCGGCGACATGCAACTCAACCGCCTGATGGTGGTGGACGGCGAACGCGACATCACCTTCCACACGCCGATGCCGGTTGAGGCCAACATCACCGCGGATTCCAGCGTGCTCGGCGTATTCGACAAGGGCAAGGACAAGGGGCTGGTGATCCGTCATCAGACCGTGCTGAAAAACGAGAAGGGCGAGGCGCTGGCGACCTTGGTGGCGTCGCGCTTCGCGCGCGGCGACGGCGGCATCGGCGGCCCCTCCGAAGGCCAGCCCGAGCCGCATCAGGTGCCGAACCGCGCGCCGGACAAGACCATCGACATCACAACACGGCCGGACCAGGCGCTGATCTATCGCCTCTGCGGCGACCGCAATCCGCTGCACAGCGATCCGGAATTCGCCAAGCGCGCCGGCTTCCCGCGCCCGATCCTGCACGGCATGTGCACCTATGGCATCACCTGCCGCGGCGTATTGCAGACCTATGCCGATTACGATCCGTCGGCGTTCCGCCGCCATGCGGTGCGGTTCTCCTCGCCGGTGTTCCCGGGCGAAACCGTTTCGATGGATTTATGGAAGGACGGCAACGTGATTTCGTTCGAGGCCAAGGTGAAATCGCGCGGCGTCACCGTGATCAAGAACGGCCGGACGGAATTGGCGTCGTAAACACGAGTGCCGTCATGGCCGGGCATAGCCGTTCGAAGAACGGCGTCGCTTCGCTCGCTATGTCCCGGCCATCCACGTCTTGGATGCGGATGTGCCGAAGAAGGCGTGGATGCCCGGAACAGGTCCGGGCATGACGCCCCGAGAGTTGCTGCGGTGCGGAGGAGCACATGGGATTGCTTGACGGAAAAGTGGCGCTGATCACCGGCGCGGGCGGTGGGCTCGGTGAGGCTTATGCAAAGCTGTTCGCACGCGAGGGCGCGGCGGTGGTCGTCAACGATCTCGGCGGGCCGCGCGACGGCAGCGGCTCCGACAAGTCGATGGCCGAGAGGGTGGTGGAGGCGATCAAGGCGGAGGGGGGCCGCGCGGTTGCCAATGGCGCCGACATCTCCACCATGGCCGGCGGGCAGTCCGTGTTCGACGACGCCATCAAGCATTTCGGCCGCGCCGATATTCTCGTCAACAACGCCGGCATCCTGCTCGACCGCAGCTTCGTCAAGATGAGCGAAGCCGACTGGGACAAGTGCCTCAAGGTGCATCTCAAAGGCACGTTCTGTGTTACCTCGCCGGTGTTCCGCTGGATGAAGGACAACGGCGGCGGCGTCATCGTCAACACCTCGTCGACATCGGGCCTGATCGGCAATTCCGGCCAGAGCAATTATGGCGCGGCCAAGGGCGGCATCTGGGGACTGTCCAATGTCCTCGCCATCGAGGGCCGCAAGTACAACATCCGCATCTGGACCTTGGCGCCGGGCGCGCTGACGCGGATGACCGCCGACCTGCAACGCTATATCGACAATCCAGGCGCGGCGCTGGGACCGGACGGCATCGCGCCCGCCGTGCTATATATGGTCAGCCATCTTTCAGGCGATCAGACCGGAAAGGTGCTCGGCGTCTCCGGCCCGCGCGGTGTGCGCGAGATGAAGATGCTGGAAATGGAAGGCTGGAAGCCGCCGCATGACGGCTGGAAGGCCGAGGATATCGTCACCCACGCCAAGGAGATTTTCTTCTCCGACGATACGATGGGCGCGCGACGATTTTGAGGCTCGAAAGATTCATGCAGAGGAGGACGTCATGCTTTTGCTGCGTCCCGCACATCGTGCCGAGTGCGCTGTGCTAACAGACCTTTGCTTCCGTTCGAAGGCTGCATGGGGATATGATGCTGCCTTCATGGAAATCTGTCGAGACGAACTGACATTGACGCCGAAGAGACTTGAAAGGTCTGTCGCACAAGTCGCAGAAGACGATGGACATCTCGTTGGATTCGCTGAAATCGTGGTCGAGGATGATATTGCGAGACTTGAGAAGCTTTTCGTCGATCCAAAATACTTCGGGATTGGTGTGGGCAGGAAGTTGTTCGATTGGGCGGTGCAGGCAGCCGTGGCACGAGGCGCATCGTTGATGATGATCGAGTCCGGTCCTGGCGCTGCTCCATTCTATCGTCGCATGGGCGCTTTGGATGATGGAGTTGTTGCGTCAGGGTCAGTTCATGGCCGGACAATTCCGAGCCTGCGGCTCCCGCTATGAAAGGTTCAAGAGCATGCATCTGACCCACGAAGCCAGCGGCACCTTCGCGATCGCGCCGACGCCGTTTCATGACGATGGCCGCATCGACGAGAGGTCGATCGATCGTCTGGTCGATTTCTATACCGAAGTCGGCTGCAATGGTGTCACCGTGCTCGGCATTCTCGGCGAAGCGCCGAAGATGGATAGCGCCGAGGCCCTTGCGGTCGCGACGCGCTTCATCAAGCGCGCGACATCGCTGCAAACGGTGGTCGGCGTCTCGGCGCCCGGCTTCGCCGCGATGCGCGGGCTGGCGCGCGCATCGATGGATGCGGGCGCTGCCGCGGTGATGATCGCGCCGCCGCCGAACCTGCGCACTGACGACCAGATCATCACCTACTTCAAGCAGGCGGTGGAAGCGATCGGCGAGGACATCCTGTGGGTGTTGCAGGATTATCCGCTGACCTTGAGCGTGGTGATGACGCCTTCGGTGATCCGCAGGATCGTGATGGACAATCCGTCCTGCGTGATGCTCAAGCACGAGGACTGGCCGGGACTGGAGAAGATCACCGCGCTGCGCGGCTTCCAGGAAGACGGCTCGCTGCGGCCGCTGTCGATTCTCACCGGCAACGGCGGCACCTTTCTCGATTTCGAGATGGAGCGTGGCGCCGACGGCGCGATGACCGGCTACGCATTTCCCGAACTGCTGATCGACGTGGTGCGATTGTCGAAGGAGGGCAAGCGCGACGCAGCCCACGATCTGTTCGATGCGCATCTGCCGCTGATCCGCTACGAGCAGCAGCCGGGCGTCGGCCTTGCCGTGCGCAAGTACGTGCTCAACAAGCGCGGCGTCATCGCCTCCGCCGCGCAGCGCAAGCCGGGCTCGTCGCTGAGCGTCAAAGCGCGCGAAGAGGTCGATTACCTGCTGTCGCGCGTGGCGCGCCTCGACAAGCGCGCGCTGACCACGCCACAAGCCAGTGCCACCGGTTAAGGAGATATCCATGTCGGGTCAACCGGCCGCCGCGCGGCCTGCTTCAACGATCCTGCTGCTCCGTGATGGCAAGAGCGCCATCGAAGTCTTCATGATGGTGCGGCACTATCAGATCGAGTTCGCCTCGGGCGCACTGGTGTTTCCCGGCGGCAGCGTCGATCCCGGTGATCGCGATATCGTTGACGATCCCGTGCTGTGCGGCCAGCGTGATGGCTTCGACGCGATGGCACGACAATTCCGCGTCGCCGCGATCCGCGAGACTTTTGAGGAGAGCGGCATCCTGCTGGCGCGCCCGCGCGGCTCGCAGGAGTTGATCGCGGCATCGCGGGCAGCCGCCATCGCCGACGCGCATCGAGGGGCCCTGTGCGAGGGCAAGATATCGTTTCGCGAGATTCTTTCCGTGAATGAGCTGACGCCGGCGATCGATCTGCTCGCGCACTACGCGCACTGGATCACGCCGGAAGGGCAGCCGAAGCGGTTCGATACGCATTTCTTTCTGGCGAAGGCGCCGCCGGAGCAGGTCGGCGCGCATGACGGCCGCGAGTCCACCGATTCGATCTGGGTCTCGCCGCAGGATGCGGTTCAGGGCGGCGAAACCGGCCGCTTCAAGCTGCCGTTTCCGACCACGCGCAACCTGATCAGGCTCGGGAAGCAGCCGACCGTCGCAGCGGCGATCGAAGACGCCCGACGGTCGCGCGTGGTGACGGTCATGCCGGTGGTAACCCGAGATGGTGACACGCGGCGGCTTAAAATACCGGCGGATGCCGGTTACGACGGCGAACTCTTTGAGATTCCAAAGGCTGGCTGATCGGTCTCGGCGATCTTGGCACAGCAAAGATTGGCGTCGCAGGAAAACCCGATCGGCGCTCTCGCGCGTCGCACCGCCACTGCCGCATGAACCATTGCGCGTCGTTCGTCGATCGCCTGCAAAATGAAATATCTCGTCTGCCGCTTTGACTGCTGCCGTCTCTAAAGTTTTCGGCATCGGTTGTTCTGTTGACAGTCTTCGCATCGTCGTCCTAGCCTTGAGATAGGTCCATCAGAGACCATCAGGGAGGACGGCATGCAGAATCTCCGGGGTTCGACAGGCAGTTCATCGCAGGGCGGCGATCATCGTGGTCGACGAACTCTCCGCACCTATGCCTTGCGAAGCATTGCACTTGTCGCGCTTGCAACGGCGCTGGGAAGCGCCGGCGCAACCGCTCAGGAGGCCAAGGGCTCGGCGGCGCACATCAAGGCTGTGACGTCGGCGGTGGATGGAAAAGCGATCGAAGCCAATGCGGCGACGACCAAGGACTGGTTGAGTTACGGTCTCGACTACGCGGAAACCCGTTTCAGCAAGCTGGACAAGATCAATGACGGCAACGTCAAGGATCTCGGTCTGATGTGGACCTACAATCTCGAATCCATCCGCGGCGTCGAAGCAACGCCGCTGGTTGTCGACGGCATCATGTATGTGACGGCCTCATGGAGCGTGGTCCATGCCGTCGATGTGCGGACCGGCAAGCGGATCTGGAGCTTTGATCCCGGCGTCGATCGGTCGAAGGGCTATCGCGGCTGCTGCGACGTCGTCAATCGCGGTGTCGCGCTCTACAAGGGCAAGGTCTATGTCGGCGCCTATGATGGCCGCCTGGTCGCCCTGGATGCCGCGTCAGGACAGAAAGTCTGGGAAACCGACACCATCATCGACCACGCCTTCTCGTACACCATCACGGGTGCACCGCGCGTGGTCAACGGCAAGGTCATCATCGGCAATGGCGGCGCGGAATACGGCGTACGCGGTTACGTGTCCGCCTACGACGCGGAGACCGGCAAGCTTGCATGGCGCTGGTTCACCGTCCCCGGCGATCCGTCGAAGCCGTTCGAGGACGAGTCGATGGAGAAGGCCGCCAAGACCTGGGATCCGGCCGGGAAATACTGGGTCGGTGGCGGCGGCGGCACGCCATGGGATACCATGGCCTATGACCCACAGCTGAACCTGCTCTATATCGGCACCGGCAACGGCTCGCCGTGGAATCGCAAGTTGCGCAGTCCTGCCGGCGGCGACAACCTCTATCTCGCCTCGATCGTCGCGCTCAATCCCGATACCGGCAAGTATGTCTGGCACTATCAGGAGACGCCCGGCGACAACTGGGACTACACCTCCACGCAGCCGATGATTCTCGCCGACCTGACCATCGACGGCCAGCCGCGCAAGGTCATCCTGCATGCGCCGAAGAACGGGTTCTTCTTCGTCATCGACCGCACCAACGGCAAATTCATTTCGGCGAAGAACTTCGTCGATGTGAACTGGGCTACCGGCTACGACAAGGACGGCCGTCCGATTGAAGTGGCGGAGGCGCGGGGCGATGCGCCGTTTGATGCGATCCCGGGCCCGTTCGGTGCCCACAACTGGCATCCGATGTCGTTCAATCCGCAGACCGGCCTCGTCTACCTGCCGGCGCAGAACGTGCCGCTCAACCTGACGGCGGAGAAGACGTTCAAGCACAACGATGTGGTGCCCGGCAAAGCGATGTCCGGCATCGGCTGGAATCTCGGCTTCGCCGTCAATGCGACGCCGCCCAAGAGCCAGCCGTTCGGCCGGCTGATCGCCTGGGATCCGGTGAAGCAGGAGCAGGTCTGGAAGCAGGACTACGTCTCGCCCTGGAATGGCGGCACGCTGACGACGGCCGGCAACCTGGTTTTCCAGGGCACGGCGGACGGCCGCTTCGTCGCCTATAACGCCAGGACCGGCGAGAAGCTGTGGGAGCAGTCCACCGGCACTGGCGTGGTGGCGGGACCGGCGACCTACATGGTTGACGGCGTGCAGTACGTCTCGATCGCGGTCGGTTGGGGCGGCGTATTCGGCGAAACGCAGCGCGCCACCGACAAGGAAGGGCCGGGTACGGTCTTCACCTTCGCCATCGGCGGCAAGGCCAAGCCGCCGGAGTTCACCAAGCTGCAGCTCGCCGGGCTGGTGGAAGGTGTCAAATACGATCCGCAGGACGTCGGACCGGGCACGCTGCTCTACGTGACCAACTGCGCGTTCTGTCACGGCGTGCCGGGAGTCGACAAAGGCGGCAATATCAAGAACCTCGGCTACTCAACGCCGGAAACAATCGCCAACCTGAAGGACATCGTCTTCAAGGGGCCGTTCATGGACAAGGGCATGCCGGACTTCACCGGCAAGATCTCCGAAGCCGACGTCCGACAGATCCAGGCCTTCATCCAGGGCACGGCGGACGCGATCCGTCCGAAGAAATAACGACGAACCGGCTCGGCCGGTTCGCCCCCGTTGCGGCGCGCTTGCTTGCCGGCAGGCGCGCCGCCGCTTTGAGACCGGGGGTCGGCAGAAATACCGCGAATGTGTTACCTTGAATGCGTGTGCCCGCCGTCGGGCCTCACGACGCAATGTGATCATGTGGAGCCGGCTGCTTGCTCTTACCACTGTTGGCGATCGATCTAACCGACACCGGAACGCTGGCCGGGATTTGCGTCATTGTCGGTCTCGCCGGTGTTGGGGTCGGCTATGCCGCAGCCACGATCGGACGCGGTGCCAATCGCGGCACCTCAGGCGAAGCGGCGTGGCGGACACAGGCGGAGCGGCGTTTCGCCGAGGCGGAGGAAAGCTATCGCAAGCTGTTCGACAGTTCGATCGACGGCATTTATGTGAGCACGCCCGACGGCCGGCTGCTCAATGCCAATCCGGCGCTGGCCCGGATGATGGGCTACGAGACGCCGAATGATTTGATCGCGGGCATCACCGACGTCGCCAGTTCGATCTATCTGGATCCGTCCATGCGCGGCGAATATCAGGAGCGGATGGCGCGCGACGGCATGGTGCGCGAGTTCGAATACCAGGTACGCCGGCGCGATGGCGCCGTGTTGTGGCTTTCCGACAGCGCCACCACCGTGCGCGACGAGGCGGGTAATGTCATTCGCTATGAGGGTGTGGTGCGCGACATCACCAATCAGAAGCGATGGGAAGACGAAGTCGCGGAAGGGCGGCGGCGCCTGCAGGAGGTGATCGATACGGTGCCGGCGGTGATCAACGTCAAGGATATGCAGATGCGCTATATCCTGATGAACCGGTACATGGCCAGCATCTTCAACATCGAGCCGGAAGACGCCATCGGCCGCACCACGACCGACATCATGTCGCGTTACGGCGCGCGGAAAACCGACGAAAACGACCGCCGTGTGATGGCGGAGGGAAAAGAGCTCGGCTTTTACGAAGAAGAATATATCGACTCGTCCGGCACGATGCGGCAATGGCTGGTCAACAAGCTGCCGCTGCGCGGCTCCGACGGCGAGATCAAGCAGATCGTCACCGTCGCCCTCGATATCGGCGAACGGAAGCGCAGCGAACAGGAAATGCGCAAGGCGCGCGATGCCGCGGAGGCGGCGCTGAAGCATTTGCGCGAAACCCAGGATTCGCTGATCGAGGCGGAGAAGCTCGCGGCGCTCGGCCGGCTGGTGGCGGGCGTTGCTCATGAGGTCAACAACCCGGTCGGCATCAGCTTGACGGTGGCGTCATCGCTGGAACGAAAGGTTGCGCTGTTCGCCGAGGAGATGGCGCGGGGCGATCTGCGCCGCTCCAGTCTGAACGACTTCGTCGAAGCCAGTCGCCACGCCGCCTCGCAACTGGTCGGAAATCTCAACCGTGCGGCCGAACTGATCCAGTCGTTCAAGCAGGTTGCCGCCGACCGCAGCTATTCCGATCAGCGAACTTTCAATCTCGCCGACCTTACCGATCAGGTGGTGATGAGTCTGCGCCCCGGAATCCGCAAGCAGAATCTGACGCTGACGGTGGAGACCGAGCCAGGATTGATCATGAACAGTTATCCCGGTCCCTACGGCCAGGTTCTCACCAACCTGTTTCTCAACTCGGTGGCTCATGCCTTTCCGGGCGGGGCGGCCGGCGAGGTCCGCATTCAGGTGCGGGCGTCGGGCGAAGATCACGTGGAGATCCTCTACTCGGACAACGGCTGCGGCATGACCCCGGAAATCCGCCGGCGCGCGTTCGATCCGTTTTTCACCACGCGCCGCGACGAGGGCGGCACGGGCCTCGGGCTGCATATCGTCTACAGCATCGTCACGAGTCGGCTCGGCGGCCAGATCCACCTCGACTCCGAGCCGGGGAAGGGCACGCGCGTCCAGATGATTCTGCCGCGAAACGCGCCGAACGAATTTCCCGCCTCGTAAGCCGCTATTCGGCGTCGGCAAGCTTGCGCAGAGTCGCGGTGAAAATCTGGCTTGCCTTTCCGACCAGCGCCGTTCCCGTCATGGTGCCGCCGGTCTCGGTGAACGTTCCGGAGACGCCGATGCCGACCGGCTGGGTTTGGCCGCCGAACAGCGGATTCACGTCGACGCTGCGCGTATGCTGATTGATCTGCAACTCGCCCTTGAACACGGAGCCTTCGACGGTATAGCTGCCGACGTAAAACAGATAGGCGTCGCCGCCGAGGATCTTGCCGTCGCGGAAAACGACCACGCCGCTGCCTTTGCCGGTTCTGCCGTCGAGCAGATCGACGTGGACTGAATACAGTCCGTTCTTCATCATGCCCCGCTGCGTTGCGCCATCCCGCATCGGTTATGCCAAAGGCGTTGCGGAGGCGTCAACGCGCGATTTCCCGGCCGGTTCATCGCCGGCAACCCGCGCGGGTCATGGAGCCGGCCTGCATTGGATCCGTTGCATGCCGCTCCAAGCCACCGAAGATGCATTCAACGGATAGCGTTGGCAGCGGTGTCGGGTTGCCTCTGCGGAGGCACGCGTGGGTGCCGGCCGCTGACCGGCATGTAGGCCGTTCTGTTACGCGCAACGGAAGGCGCGAAGCCGCGCCGCTCCTCCACGTACTCATCCACGTGAAATTGACGAAGCCCGGGACAGCCCGGGCTTCGTGTGAATGTGCGCAGATGCAAGGCGCAAATCAGCGGTGATGACCGCCACCGCCGCCACGGTGACCGCCACCTCCGCCGGGCCGTCCGCCCATATGCGGGCGCGGGGCCGATCCGCCATGGATATGCGGGCGGGGACCAGGGCGGCCGTGGATATGCGGAGGACGAGGTCCGGGCCGATACGCATGCGGTGGCCGGCGATGATCCCAGCCGTGCCAGCCGCGACCGCCGCCCCAGCCGAAGCCACGGCGCCACGCATAGCCGCACCAATAGAAGCCGGGGCCATTCCAGCCGTTCGGATAGAAGCAGTAATTGCGTCCGCCAAAGACAAACTGTGCGTCCTGGACGTCGCTCGGCGCGGCAAGGCCGGCCGGCAGGGACAATGCCTGAGCCGGTGCCGCGGCACCGAGCGTTGCGAGCGATAGAGCCGTTGCTGCTGCGTAGATCCACTGGCGCATCAGGTTCTCCTGTTGCCGAACAATTCGGCGCCTCTGATTCTCCACGTTATGCGAGCGGTTCCCAAAGATAAAGGCCGGGGCCAGGGAGGTCTGATCGCGCGATCCCGCCTTCATAGCACCACGCAGCCGCCGGGGAGCGACCTTGGTACAGAATCACGGTAAAATCCGATCATGACTCTGCACCGCGATATCTATTGGCTGGGGCGTCAATGGGCTGTGACGGGCGATGGCATTCAAGCGATCGACCAGAAACGTTATGGACAATATGACGTGGACTCGTCCCGGATCGGAGACGACGATGTTGGTGCGGCCCTGCAGGTGCTCGAATGGTTCGACGCGGAGGATTTTCGCGAGGCGCTGCGTCAGGCCAGACGTCGCCCGCAATCCGGCTTCGCCAGCTTCCCGCGGCTGACCGGCGGCGAAAAGTAGGCGCCGTTTGCTCCAAGACGGTAGCTCCGTTGCGCCAACTCTGCTAATCGGATGCCTGCCCGCGCGCTCGTAGCTCAGCTGGATAGAGCATCGGATTTCGATTCCGAGGGTCGGAGGTTCGAATCCTTCCGAGCGCGCCATGACCCCCTCGCAGCCTTTCTCGTTTGTGTTGCCGTCATCGAGGCGCGAGATGTCGACGAGCTTACGGTGCCTCGACAGGCCGCCGATCGATGCACGCGTCAGGTGACAGACGGAAAAATGGATGATGGTGAACGGCGACACCGGCGCGATCGCTTTTCCCGTCTACGCCGAATTGCAGCCGCGCGATCGGCATCGATCGCTTGTCGATCATCTTTTTGTTCTGAGAGATATCGGCCGGTTGGCCAATGTCGGCGATCATGTCTTTGCGTCGCCGTTTGCCGAGATTGCGCTCGTCGGACGCTGCCAGGCGCCCGAGGAAGCCTGCAATCCCGATGCATTGACGTGGAAGGCGGTGCATCTGCCGCCGCGGTTTGGCCGCCGGGCGCGGCGGCGTCAATTCCACGGCTGGATGCTCGGTGTGCGTTGCAGGCCGCTGGCACTTGACGCGCAGGACTTGGTATTTGCGGATTTGAGTGAGCTGTTTGCCGCATCCGTCATCAGCGAACCGACGCTTGATCCGGTCATCGGCGCCATCGATGACTGGATCGATCATCTTGCGCCGCGACTGAGGACTGCCGGGCGTCGCCACGGGCGCATTTCCGAAGGAGCCGAGGCCTTCGAGAGTGTTTTCGCGTCGGCGCAGCTCCCGTCGACCGCCCGCGTCGCCGACGTTGCGACAGCGGCCGGGATGATCCCGCGCACGCTTCAGCGGCATTGCCGCCGTCACACCGGCCTGGCTCCGAAACGCTACGCAGCAGTGCGCCGGTTCAATCTCGCTTTGCGTCAGGTGGCGCAAAGCGAGGACAGTCTCGCCCAGATTGCGGCGGACGCCGGATATTCCGATCAGGCGCATCTGACGATGGATGTTCGCCTGCACACCGGCCTTTCACCTGGACGCTTTCGCAAGATGGCGCAGCGTCGGATGGACGACGCTGTCCGATTTTTCAAAGACGCCGCGCTGCGCAAGCGGGTACGCCTTCTCGTCTGTGAGGACGATGAGGCAAAAGATCATGAATTTCACGCCGAAGGACCCGAATTTTGAGGCGCGCGTCCGCGCGAGCTTCGCGCGCCAGACCGCGATGGCGACCCTGGGCATTGAAATGACGGCGCTCGCGGCTGGGGAAATCGAGTTGCGGTTGCCCTATGCGGCCGCTTATACGCAGCAGCACGGCTTCGTGCATGCCGGCATCATCACCACGGCGCTGGATTCGGCCTGCGGCTATGCCGCTTTTTCCTTGATGCCCGCGGATGCCGCGGTCCTGACGGTCGAATTCAAGACCAATCTCGTCGCGCCTGCGCGCGGCGAATATTTTCTTTGTCGCGCGCAGGTGCTCAAGCCCGGCCGCACCCTCACGGTCTGTGACGCGCAGGCCTATGCCGTCGAGGGCGGAAAGAAGAAGCTGGTTGCGACGATGACCGGGACCTTGATGGCGCTATTCGATCGCGACGGTATCGCTCATTAGGGCGGGGCAATAAAATGAGAAGTCTATCGTGTGGATGCAAACGAAATGAGAGGGCGATGGCCCTCTCATGCTGCGCGCGGTCAGGGATCGACCGCCAACGATGTGGATAAACGGGGCTTACCAGCGATGGCCCCAGCCGCGGTGATAGCCGCGATGCCAGCCGCGATGCCAGCCGCGATGCCAGCCGCCGTAGAAGCGCGGTCCATAATACGGACGGGGACCGTAGAAGCCGTAGCTGCGATAGTAGTTAGGGCGCCACCAGCATCGGCCCCACGCATTACAGACGTAGCGAACCTGATCGACGTTGGATGCTTGGTTTGCCGTCGGCAATCCGTTCGGCATGGCCGAGGCGGTTCCGGCCGTTAAACCAAGGGCGCCGAACGCCGCCAAACCAATCAGGGCTGATTTCAGTTTCATAATAGTCCTCCTTTGGAGGATAAAAAACGCCGGAAAATTCAATCAGTTTCGAGGCAGCATCGACCTGGCCGCCAAATTTAATACTGGTGAATATCCATTCAGATTGGGCGGCCGAAACGTCGCCGACGGCGCGATGGCGCAGGGCCATGCTTAACGAAATGCCAACACAGTTAGGCCAGAATCCTCCGGCACGTGATAAGGCGATTCCGGCTTCTCTTGGTCAGCTGGTGGTTCCCTTACGGCAGTCGGGTACAGTCGGCAGGATCGCGGCGCGTTGCATTTTGGTTTGACATGTGGAGCTCGAACAGGCTGCAATGCGGGCTGCACGGGTTTTCTGCGCGTCTCGGGGGACTTCGGATCGCATGACCGGGCGACGTTTGAATTCGGCGGGTGGGCGCCTTATGCGCGGAACGTGGTTGCTGATTTCCCTGATGGCTCTTTGCGTGGCCGCGCCGGCGCGCGCCGACCTGCGCATCACACGGGATCACGGCGGCTACGTCTCCGAATACAAAGCCAAGTATGAACGTATTCGCGCGCGGCACGAACGCGTCATCATCGACGGCATCTGCAATTCCGCCTGTACGCTTGTGTTCGGCATCGTGCCGATGAACAAAATCTGCGTCACGCCGCGCGCCAGCCTCGGCTTCCACCAGGCCTATTACGACAAGGCATTCACGTTCGGCATCAAGGTCACCAGTCCCGAGGGCACCTCGGATCTGATGGCTTACTATCCGTCGAGCGTGAAGGACTGGATTCGTCGCAACGGCGGCCTCACGCCGGAGATGAAGAAAATCAAGAATGGGCCGGAGCTGTGGAAGATCGTCGATCCGTGTCCGGAAGATTTTTGAATCTGGCGACCGTTCCGTCCTTGATGAAAACGATGGCCGTCATGCGGGGACTTGATCCGCGCATCCATCTTCTTGAAAAATAATGGATTGCCGGGGCAAGCCCGGCAATGACGCCACAAGGTGCGTTCAGAAAAACCAACACGCCCTCAGAACGTCACCACGCTGCGGATCGATTCGCCCTTGTGCATCAGGTCGAACGCCGTGTTGATGTCGTTGAGCGGCATGACGTGGGTGATCATCGGATCGATCTGAATCTTTCCCTGCATGTACCAGTCGACGATCTTCGGCACGTCGGTACGGCCGCGCGCGCCGCCGAAGGCGGTGCCTTTCCAGACCCGGCCAGTGACGAGCTGGAACGGCCGTGTGGCGATTTCCGCGCCGGCGGGCGCGACGCCGATCACGATCGACTGGCCCCAGCCGCGGTGGCAGGCTTCCAGCGCCTGACGCATCACGGTGACGTTGCCGGTGCAATCGAAGGTGTAGTCGGCGCCGCCGATCTGGTCGGCCCCGCTCTTGGTCATATCGACGAGATAGGGAACGAGGTCCTTGCCGATCTCTTTCGGATTGACGAAATGCGTCATGCCGAAGCGTTCGCCCCACGCCTTGCGGTCGTTGTTGATATCGACGCCGATGATCATGTCGGCGCCGGCGAGCCGCAGGCCCTGCAACACGTTCAATCCGATGCCGCCAAGGCCGAACACGATGGCCTTGGCGCCGGGCTCGACCTTCGCGGTGTTGATGACCGCGCCGATGCCGGTGGTGACGCCGCAGCCGATGTAGCAGACCTTATCGAACGGCGCGTCCTCACGGATCTTCGCCACCGCGATCTCCGGCAGCACGGTGTAGTTCGCGAAGGTCGAGGTCCCCATGTAGTGATGGATCGGCTTGCCGCCGAGCGAGAAGCGCGACGTGCCGTCCGGCATCAGGCCCTGACCTTGCGTGGCGCGGATCGCGGTGCACAGATTGGTTTTGCGCGAGAGGCAGGAGGGACACTGCCGGCACTCCGGCGTGTACAGCGGAATGACGTGATCGCCCTTCTTGACGCTGGTGACGCCGGGGCCGACATCGACGACTATGCCGGCGCCTTCGTGGCCAAGGATCGCGGGAAAGAGGCCTTCCGGATCGGCGCCGGACAAGGTGAATTCGTCGGTATGGCAGACGCCGGTGGCCTTGATCTCCACCATCACTTCACCTTCGCGCGGGCCATCCAGTTGCACGGTCGTGATCTCGAGCGGTTTTCCCGCGGCGGCGGCAACGGCAGCACGAACATCCATGACGAATTCCCATTCTCTGTCGGTGTTATGTGAAATTGCGCGAGCGTCCCGCGCAAACCTCCATTGCCGCATAGCATAAGTTCGGGCACTGAGGGTCGCAAATGAATCATGATCCGGACCAGATTGCCGCGCGGCTCGCGCCGGCCGTGTTCGTGGTGCTGTGGAGCACGGGATTCGTCGCGACGAAATATGCGTTAGCCGGTGCTGAGCCGCTGACCTATCTGCTGATCCGCATGCTCGTCGTCGTCACGCTGATGGCGATCATCGTTGCAGCGTGGCGTCCGCGATGGCCGAACTGGACCGGCGTCGGCCACAGCGCGGTCGCGGGACTGTTGGTCCATGGTTTCTATCTCGGCGGGACCGCGGTTGCGATGGCGCATTCGGTGCCGGTGGGCCTGTCAGCGCTCATTCCCGGGCTGCAGCCGATCCTGACCTCGACCCTTGCCAATCGTTGGCTTGGCGAGCGTGTGACGTGGCTGCAATGGGCGGGGCTGCTGCTCGGCCTCACCGGTGTGGCGCTGATCCTGCACGATCGTCCGCTGACCGGCGACGTCGGCTGGGGTTGGCTGGCCTCCGGCGTGGCCTTGATCAGCATCACGCTCGGCGCGCTGTATCAGAAGCGCTTCTGTCACGACATCGATTGGCGGACCGGCAATCTGGTGCAGTACGTCGCGGTGGCCGCGTTTTTTGCGCTTGGCGCCTGGTGCTTCGAGACAGGGGAGGTGAGGTGGACCCAGGAGTTCGTCCTGGCGGTGCTATGGCTTGCGGTCGTGCTGTCGATCGGGTCGATCGGCGTGCTGTATTGGCTGATCCGCCGCCGGGGTGCGACCCAGGTCGCAAGCCTGTTCTATCTGGTGCCGGCGGTGACGGCGCTGATGGCTTTCGAATTGTTCGACGAGCGGCTCGATCCGCTGGCATGGGTCGGCATGGCGATCTGTGCCGCGGCGGTCGTGCTGGTGTCGCGAAGATGAAGCCTTTCCGGCATGCGGTGCGCTCGCGCAATGAAAAGGGGCGCCGCAGCGCCCCTCGATAGAATGCCGTCCGCGACTGCTTACTTCGGCTGCGGCACGATGCGGATATAGGGCTTCGGCGACTTCCATCCCTGCGGATAGAGTTTCTTGGCTTCCTCGTCGCTGATGGAGCCGCCGAGGATGACATCCTCGCCCTGCTTCCAATCGGACGGCGTGGAGACTGCGTGCTTCGCGGTCAACTGCAGCGAGTCGATGGCGCGCAGCACTTCCTGCCAGTTGCGGCCGGTGCTCATCGGATAGATGAAGATCAGCTTGATCTTCTTGTCCGGTCCGATGACGAAGATGTTGCGCACGGTGGCGTTGTCGGCCGGCGTGCGCTGGCTGACGTCGCCCGACGCGCTTTCCGGCAGCATCTGATAGAGCTTCGCGATCTTCAGATCGGTGTCGCCGATCATCGGATAGTTCGGAGCTGCGCCCTGGGTCTCCTCGATGTCCTTGGCCCAGAGGTGATGCCGGTCGATCGGATCGACGCTGATGCCGATCAGCTTGACGCCGCGCTTGTCGAATTCCGGCTTCAGCCGTGCGACCGCGCCGAGCTCGGTGGTGCACACCGGCGTAAAGTCCTTGGGGTGGGAGAAGAAGACGCCCCAGCTGTCGCCGAGCCATTTATGGAAGCTGATGTGGCCTTCGGTGGTTTCGGCTTCGAAGTCAGGGGCGGTCGCGCCAATGGACAGTGTCATTTCTCAACCTCGTATCGATCAGTTCATCATCGAATTGATGGCAACGTTATATGCCTCGCGCTCTTCGAACGGAACCGGTTGCGGAAAAGGACAATATCTTTCTTCCCCGCGGGCCCGGCGCAGCATCTTTCTGTCGGCGATGCGAAGGTGCGACGAATTAACACCTACGGCATCGTGATCAATGTTGCCGCGATATTGCCGCCACCGCGCCGCACGGGCGCCGGAAGAGATTGCGATGGCTTTGAACCGTGACCCAGGTCACAGCGACACATCGGTCAATTGGTTAATTCACAGCCAGCATGACCGATTGTCGAAAGCCTTAACGAACGATTCACGCCCGCGTGGAATTGCTGGTTTGTACTAGAAACGAGAAACGCCATGTCTACCGCCAACGTTCCTGCCACCAACCCTATCGCCGCGATCGGCGCCATCGACATTGCTGCCATTGCCAGCCGCGAAGCCGCCGTTTCGGCGCTTGCCACGGTCCGTGACGGAGTGATTACGGGTGAGGGGCCGACAACCCGCGGCCGCGTGCACTTCTCCCGCACGCTTGATGCTGACGACGTGAACTGGTGCGTGCGCATTCTCACCGCCGCCGCGGTGGATGATGTGCCGGTGAGCCGGGCAGAGGCCGAAGCGCTGTTCGAAATCAACGATGCCGGCGCAGACCGTGACGACCAGGGCCTGTTCGACGACCTGCTGGCCAAGGCGGTGGTCCATCACGCCGCGGCTGCTTCCGGGCTGCCTGTGCCGCCCCGCGCCATCGCGTTGTCGCCCAATACGGCGATCGAGAGCTGGGCGCCCACCAGGGCGGTGGGTGTGAACATCGAAGTGCTGGAATGGATCTCCAGCCAGATGCGCGGGAAGCGCCGCTATAATCGCGCGCTGATGACGTTGGCCGCGATGCTGGTGGGTGCCGCGACCTTGCCGATGGTGCAGCAGCTTCCCGGAGTGATCGATCTCGGCATGTAAGCTGCCGAGCGAAGGTTTGGAACGGCGGGGTTAATGCCCCGCCGTTTTTTGTTGGCCGGCGTCCAGTCCGACCGTCCGTCCCGGAAAGCCGGCCGCGTCGAAATAGCGCTGCTCGCCGACGCGCTGGAACTGCAGCACGGTTTTCAATCCGTTGGCGCCAGGTTTTGAGCTGATCTGGCCGCGATAGGCCTTCGGCGTCGCGCCGTTCGGCATCGCTTCGGTCATGACGCGGCCGACCAGGCGACCTTTGTGCCGCGCCGACAAGCCGAGCAGCTTTGCCGCCGTCATGCCGATATCAGCGTTGCTGACGGGCAGGTCGCTGACGAAGCCGGTTTTGAAATCAGGACCGATCGCCGCCATGAAGTTCATGGTGTCGCCCCGACTGAAGCTGCCGTGCATGCCCTGTCCCTGGCGCAGGACGGTGTCGGCCACTTCGACGGAGCACATCGCCGGCACGTCGCAGCCCGCCGAATAGGATCGGAAATTGACCACGATGGTCGGGCGCGGCAGTTTCGACGAGCCCTGGAGCGCGATGGTGGACATCGGCAGCGTGCCGGGGAAATTGCCGAGATCGTCATCAATGAACAGGCCGCTGACGTAATCCTGCTCCATCAGCGCGGCGATCACCTGCCGCGTCAGCTTGCGCTCCTTGCTCGGGATATAGATCAGGTCCGAGCCGCCGTTGGTGGCGACCACGACGTCCGGCTTCTCGGGATTGCGTCCGATCAGTCCATTACCGGCCTTGGGATAGGTGTTGTCGCCGACCGGCGCGTTCCTGTTGTTGGGATCGTGCAGCGGCAGTTTCAATGCCTTCGACAGATCAATGGCGAGGAATCCCATCGGCAGGAAGCCGGCCGGCGTATCGGGATAGCTTCCCTTCGTCGATGGGCTGGTCTTGCTCTCCTTAGAGATGGTGGAGAAGCCGTGGTCGGCTGCGATCATGATGTTGGTGGTTGCCGCGAGACCAAGATCGTCGAGCGCCTTGCGGAGTTGCGCGAGGTTATCGTCGGCGTTCTTGATCCCGGCGAGCGAGGTCGGGCCGTTGATGCCGGGGATGATCTGGTTGAGGCTGTCGCCGGTGTTGTGCTGGCTGCCGTCGGGATCGCGCGACCAGAACACCAGCACGAACGGCTTGTTGCGCTCCTTGAACAGGGGCAGCACGGCCTTGGCCGCGACATCGGCGAAGTAGGCCTGCTGCGCGACATTGGCGACGGTGGTGCCGGGCGTGGTCGCGGAGCCGGCCTTGCCGTTGTCGCCGCGCGACGGTGTTGCGAGCGGAAGCCCGGCCTTGGTGATCGCGGCCTTGGCTTCCTCGGATAACGGCACGCCCTTGTTGCCCCCGGTGGAGTCGTCAATGACGATGGAGTGCCGGCCGCTCTCGGTGGCGCGGTCGGTGTGATCGAAGATCAGGGTCGGGCCGACCTTGCCGATCGCGGCGGTGCTAAAACCCTTGGCGCGGGCGAGTTGCAGCAGCACCTCCTCATTGAGGTAGTTGCCGCCGAAATGCTCGTCGATATCGCCGATCACGAGGTCGTTCTCGATGAACGGCGTCACGGTGTGGCCAGCCGGCTCGACGGTGTAGCCCGTGAAGATGGTGTTGCTGAAGGTGGAGGTGTCGCCAAGATAATGTCCGGTCGCCATCGCCGAACTGTTGGCCATGGTGAAGGTGGGAAACAGCGAATGCGGGTTCTTGAAGTTGACGCCCTGATCGCGGAGCGCCGCCATCGCCGGCGCGGTCTGGGGCGTGACGGTCAGCGCGCGCAAGCCGTCGGGGATAAACAGGATCAGGTTGTGCGGGCGCTCGGTCTCGGCGTTCGCGCCAACAATGGTCGAAAGGACGGTGAGGCCCACTGTGAGCAGCAGGGTTGCGGGGCGCATCGGAATCCCTCATGAAGCATGGAGGCCCGGCAGTCCGGGCGATGGCCTTGGTGTAAATTCCCGCTGCAACAGAATTGTTACAGGGGCGCTGGCGTGCCAGATTGCGTCTCGGCCCGGAACATATCCTCCAGGTTGTAAATTCACTGTCCAGGTTGCAATAACAGCGCATGTTCAAACGTATCCTGATCGCCAATCGTGGCGAGATCGCCTGCCGGATCATCAAAACCGCCCGCCGCATGGGTATCGAGACCGTTGCCGTCTATTCCGAGGCGGATCGCAACGCGCTGCATGTCGAAATGGCCGACCAGGCCCTGCTCATCGGCCCGCCGCCCGCCGCCGAAAGCTATCTGCTGATCGACAGGATCATCGACGCCTGCCGCAAGACCGGCGCGCAGGCGGTCCATCCCGGCTACGGCTTCCTGTCGGAGCGCGAAGCCTTCCCGAAGGCCTTAGCCGATGCCGGCATCGTCTTCATCGGCCCCAATCCCGGCGCCATCGCCGCGATGGGCGACAAGATCGAGTCCAAGAAGGCGGCGGCCAAGGCCAAGGTGTCCACCGTGCCGGGCTTCCTCGGTGTCATTGAAGACGACAAGCACGCCGTGAAGATCGCCGACGAGATCGGCTATCCGGTGATGATCAAGGCCTCTGCCGGCGGCGGCGGCAAGGGCATGCGGATCGCCCATTCCAAGGGCGAGGTGGCGGAGGGCTTCAACCTCGCCAAGGCGGAGGCGAAAGCCTCGTTCGGCGACGACCGCGTCTTCATCGAGAAGTTCATCGTCAATCCGCGCCACATCGAAATCCAGGTGCTCGGCGACAAGCACGGCAACGTCATCTATCTCGGCGAGCGCGAATGCTCGATTCAGCGCCGCAACCAGAAGGTCATCGAGGAGGCCCCAAGCCCGCTGCTCGACGAAGCCACCCGCCGCGCCATGGGCGAGCAGGCGGTGGCGCTGGCGAAGGCGGTCAATTACGACTCCGCCGGCACGGTGGAGTTCGTCGCGGGACAGGACAAGAGCTTCTACTTCCTCGAGATGAATACCCGTCTCCAGGTCGAGCATCCGGTGACCGAACTGATCACCGGCATCGATCTGGTGGAGCAGATGATCCGCGTCGCCGCCGGCGAGAAGCTGGCACTGACGCAGAAGGACATCACCCTGACCGGCTGGGCGGTGGAATCCCGCGTCTATGCCGAAGACCCGTTCCGAAATTTCCTGCCGTCGATCGGCCGGCTGGTGAAGTATCGCCCGCCGGAGGAAAGCAGTGTCGACGGGATCACCGTGCGCAACGATACCGGTGTCTATGAGGGCGGCGAGATCTCGATGTTCTACGATCCGATGATCGCCAAGCTCGTGACCCACGCGCCGTCGCGCGCCGCCGCCATCGAGGCGCAGTCGCAGGCGCTCGACGCGTTCTATGTCGACGGCATCCGACACAACATTCCGTTTCTCTCGGCGCTGATGAACCATCCGCGCTGGCGTGAGGGCAATCTCTCCACCGGCTTTATCGCCGAGGAGTTTCCCAACGGCTTCTCCGGCCGCGTGCCGGAAGGCGAGACGGCGCGGCGCATTGCGGCGGTCGCCGCCGCCGTCGATCACGTGTTCGGCGAGCGCAAGCGGCAGATTTCCGGCCAGATGATCGGCCGTCCGGTGAAGCGTGAGCAGCGCCGCGCGGTGTGGCTCGATCGCGAGGAGGTCGGACTTGATGTCGGCCGCAACGACGATGGCGCTATCGTGGTGCGTTTCATCGGCGACGATGGCAGCGTAGGCACGCCGCACGCTTTGGTGTCATCGTGGGCGCCCGGCATGCCGGTGTGGCACGGCACCCTCGACGGCGTGCCGCTGGCGATGCAGGTACGGCCGATGGCGAACGGCATCCGGCTCGCGCATCAGGGCATCGAAATCACTGTCAACGTCTATACCGAGACCGAGGCTGCGGCGGCGCGGCTGATGCCGATCAACACCGCCGCCGATACCGGCAAGAAGCTGCTATGTCCGATGCCGGGGCTGGTGGTGTCGATCGCGGTCGCGGAGGGGCAGGAGGTCAAGGCCGGCGAGGCGCTCGCCGTGGTCGAGGCCATGAAGATGCAGAACGTGCTCCGTGCGGAGCGCGACGGCACAGTGAAGAAAATCCACACTCAGCCCGGGGCGACGCTGGCGGTGGATGCCCTGATCCTCGAATTCGCCTGAGGCCGTCATGGCGTGGCGGGAGCGGCGCGAGGCGTTGCGGGCGGTTCTCTCCGGGGACCGCTGCGTGCGCCCTGCGTCGGTCCATGACGCGCTTTCGATCCGCATCGCCGAGGACATCGGCTTCGAAGTGGGGATGCTGGGCGGCTCGGTCGCGTCGCTGGCGGTGCTGGGCGACCCTGATCTTGCTTTGATCACGCTGTCAGAACTGGCCGAGCAGGTGCGGCGGATGTCGCGGGCCGCGTCGCTGCCGGTGCTGATCGACGCCGATCATGGCTACGGCAACGCGCTCAACGTTCGCCGCACGGTCGAGGAGATGGACGCGGCCGGGGCGGCCGGCCTGACCATCGAGGACACGCTGCTGCCGCAGCCATTCGGCGAGGCGAAAGCGCAACTGATTTCCTTGGCCGAGGGGATCGGGAAGATCAAGGCGGCGCTCGACGCCCGCCGCGATCGAACGCTGGTCATCGTCGGGCGAACCGGCGCCGCGGGGATCACCTCGGTTGCGGACGCCATCGCGCGCGCCAAGGCGTATGAAGCGGCCGGCGTCGACGCGCTGTTCTTCACCGGCGTCAAGGCACGCGGGGAGCTTGAGGCCATTGCTGGTGCCACGCGGCTGCCGATCGTTCTCGGCAGTCCGGGCGAAGCGATCAGCGATCCCGACTATCTTGCCAGTCAGAGAGTCCGGATCGCCGTGCAGGGGCATGCGCCGATCGCCGCCGCCATTCACGCGCTCCATGAGACGCTTCAGGCGATCTATCAGGGAACACCGGCCAAGGAGTTGAAACACATCGCCTCATCCGATCTGATGGGACGCGTCAGCCGGAGCCGGAGCTTCGCGCAACGAACGGCGGATTTTCTCGGGTTGAAGTGACATGACGGTGGTGACGCACGTTTCCATTCGTGGGCGGGTGCAGGGCGTCAGTTATCGCGCCTGGGTCGCTGACGAGGCGCATGGTCGAGGCCTCGAGGGGTGGGTGCGCAATCGCCGCGACGGCTCGGTGGAAGCTGTGTTCTCCGGTCCCGCCGCCGCGGTCGCGAGCATGCTCGCGGCGTGTCGTCAGGGGCCGCCGCTGGCGCGGGTGGAGGCGGTTGAAGAGGTGCCGCTACAGGATGCGTTGTCGCTGCGACGCCCGGACGAGCGGTTTTCGATTCTCGACACCATTTAGCTTAGCCGGCGTCCGCCACTGCGGCCGTCGGGGAGGTGGTCGCCGGGCCGAATATCTCGTCGAATGCTTGGCGCAGGGCGATATCCACATCGGGTATCGTGGCGAGATGGCCGAGATCGACGAGGCTGGTGACGCCATAGCGTGGGTCGGCGATCCCGCAGGGCACGATAGCGTTGAAATGGCTGAGATCCGGCTCGACGTTGATGGCGATGCCATGCAGCGAGACCCAGCGCTTCAGCCGGACACCGATAGCGGCAATCTTGTCCTCGAACCCGCGTCCCTTGTCCGGGCGCGCCACCCAGACCCCGACTCGGTCCTCGCGGCGCTCCCCCTTGATATTGAAGGCCGCCAGCGTGCGAATGATCAGGGCCTCCAGCGCCGCGACATAGGCGCGTACGTCCGGACGGCGGCGTTTGAGATCGAGCATCAGGTAGACCACCCGCTGTCCCGGCCCATGATAGGTCAGTTGGCCGCCGCGCCCGGTCTGGAATACGGGAAAACGCGCCTCCAGCAGGTCTCCCTCGCGCGCGCTGGTGCCGGACGTATAGAGCGGGGGATGTTCGAGCAGCCACACCAGTTCCGGGGCGGCGCCGGCTGCGATCGCGGCGGCGCGGGCCTCCATGGCGGCAACGGCTTCCGGATAGCTCACCGGTTCCGAGGCGATCAGCCATTCCACGGGGTCCGAGCCGAGGGCAGGAGCGCAAATCAGGTCGAGGTCGTTGCGGGTGTTAACCATCGGCTAACCATAAGATGGTGTGGTGGTACGCAGCAATTCTGCATGTGGTGAGTGTGGGTTCCGGTGTCGACTCTCGAAAAAGTCAGCGTTGATCTGATGGTGGTCTTGGGGACCACTACAATGCCGATCCATCAGGTGATGCGACTCAGCCGAGGCGCCATCATCGAGCTCGATGCCACCGAGCAGGACGAGGTGAAGATCCTCGCCAATAACCTGCCGGTCGCCAGCGGCGTGGTCATGGTGGATCGCAATCGAATTTCGGTGGAAGTCAAGCAGATGTTGCCGCGAGCAGCTGATCGTCGTTAAGCCGCGCGCGGCTCTTGTCGCCCCAACTTTGATTTGTTACACGAGCGCCGTCGAGACGGTCGGCGCAAGCCAGCGACCATCGATATGCGCTCGTGGCGGAATTGGTAGACGCGCTGCCTTGAGGTGGCAGTGGGTAACACCGTGGGGGTTCGAGTCCCTCCGAGCGCACCACCCTTACAGGCCTCAAATCCAAAAATCAGAGACTGGCGGCTCGCTCGGAGGGCCGTGCTGTTGTCACGCGTTCCCGCGCGAAAACGTCAGGCATCAGCGGTCCACGTTGACGACGGCACCGGTGCGGGCGTCGATGTCGACCTCCATATAGCTTCCGGCAACGTCATAGCCCTCGATCTGCCACTCGGTGCCCCACTTGTTGGTGTTCGACACCGAGACCAGCCCCAGCCCGTTGGCAATATCCACGGCCGCCTGAAGCGGGATCGGTCCGGCCTGTGCATAAACCTCGGCGACGGGTTCCTGAACGTAAGCGATATCCGCGGCGGATGCGGGGGCGGCGAGGCCGATCATGGTCAGCGCAATGGCAGAGGTCAGATAATTTCGCATTGGGAACTCTCCAGCTCGACGTGATGCGGTCCCCGTCCACGACGGGATCCGACGTTTCAGCGAGAACGTTGATGATGGAGGGAGTGTTCCGCGATCGGCCGTGACCATTTCCTGGCTATTCCACGGCCCTCAAAAGGCAGTCAGACGGCTCAGCGCTGAAAGACGGCCGATGGTGTCAGGCCGGGATGGGCGATCGGCTGGCTGCCGGGAATCGGACGTCTGAGTCTGACGACGCCCGCATTGGCATTGCCGGCATTGTGAATCCGCTGCGGCGCATGAAGACCTGAGGCCGGGCGCATCACCGACGAGATCCCGTAGTCGAGCCTGCCGGCCGTCCGCTCCGGCAGCGCGAAGACGCTTTGCGCCGGTACGGGAAGCGCGATGTGGTTATTGGAGGCGTGAAGCGCCGCATGGAACGGCGTCATCGTCTGCAAGGGCTGGGCCTGCAATAGCTGCGCCGTCGCCTCGGCGTCCCTCGGCACGCTCAGAAGCTGAAAGTCCCGCTCGTGCAATTTGCCGCCATGCAGATCGGATTCGGACAGACCGGGTCCCGGCAGCGTCTCGGTGCTGACGAACAGGAATTTCGGCGCGCGCGGCCAGCGCGCCATGGCGACGCTTGCCGCGGGCGGGTGCAGATACCATTCTCGCGGCTCGGTCGGCGTCTTCGGGCGGTCCGGCGTCGCCGGCACGACGTGGACGATCCGATACCCGCGCGCCTTCAGCGTCTGCAGGATCCGGGGCAGGGCGGCGACGGTGCGCGCCTGAATATCGTGCAGCAGCAGGATGCCGCGGCCCTTCGCCTCTAGCCGTGAGATCGCATAGTGATAGACCTGATCGGCGGAGATCGGGCGCCAGTCGTCAGCGGGGAAGTCGGCGCTCCACGACTGCAGGCCCTTGCTGACCAGGTAGTCTTCCATCACCGCGCCGCGCCGCAGTCCGGGCACGCGGAAGAACGGCGCCACGGCGGCCGGATCACCTAGCGCCTCGGCGGTATGCTTGATGCCGTCGTCGATCTCCTGGCGAATGCGCTCCGGCGGCATCCGGTCGAAGTGCAGCGGATGGTTCTCGCTGTGGGTGCCGATGGTGTGGCCGGCGGCGCGCACCTTGCGCACGCCTTCGGGAAATTGCCGCGCCATCCGTCCGATGATGAAGAACGTCGCCTTGACGCATTCGGAGGCGAGGATCTGCAGCACCTGATTGCTGTGCGGCGGCAAGGGTCCGTCGTCAAATGTGAGGACCACTTCGTGATCCTTGAGCGGCAGCGTCTCGCGATACTGCATGGTGCCGATGCGCGGATGCTCCATCGGGTCCACCACGAGCGTCCGGGACGTGCCGAGCGCAGTCGGATTGCCCGGGCAGGCGGAGGCGGCGCGCGCGGGTGCAAGTCCGAGGCCGAGCGTTGCCAAGAGGCCGAGCCCGACCGCCGCGGCGCGATGCGCACGGCCGCGCGAGCGGGGACCAAAGCTGGCGGGCCTTGCGGCCATCGGACAGGGAAACATCACAATCGCTTTCGGCGGCAAACCTAATCCGGGCCGATGAACGGCGCCTTAATCGTGGGAACCCGCCGTGGGGCGGCCTGGATGTCCCGGCGGTACGATGTGCACGACGCGATAGCCGTGCTCGCGCAGATAGCGCAGGAAGGCGGGCAACATTGCGGCAGTTTGGGCGCGTGGATCGTGCAGCAGCAGGATGCCTTTGCGGATCGCTTCGAGCCGGCCGGTCAACAGCGTGAGCTGTTGCTCGGGTGTCATCGGCTCCCAGTCGCTGGCCCAGAAATCCGCGCCGAACACCGCGTAGTGCTTGGACTGGACATAGTCGAGCAGTTCGGGCGTGGACTCGAAATACGGAAAGCGGAAGAACGGCGCCGTCGGCACCCGGCTCGGCACCTCGGCGAGGGCGGCATTGTCGGCCTCGATGCCACGATCGATTTCCTCCTTGGCGGCGGCAAAGCCGATCCGCGCCAGGTAACGATGCGACCAGGTGTGATGGCCGAGCGTATGTCCCTCGGCGGCGATTCGCTTGACCATCGCCGGCATCTCGCGCGCGCCCTTGCCGACCATGAAGAACGTGGCATGCACGCATTCGTCGCGCAGCGCCTTCAACACCGCGGCCGTGGTGGCTGCGGGCCCATCATCGAAGGTCAGCACGATTTCCTTGTCGTTGAGCGGCAGGGTCTGCGGAAAGCTTTTGGTGCCGACGCGCGGATACTGTGCGGGATCGACCGTCATGACGCGGGAGGTGCCCAGCGTTCCCGCGCGGGGACAGTCAGCGGCCTTTACCGGGCCGGATGCCATCGCCAGCAGCGCGAACGCGGCTGCGCCGCCCGTCAACATTGCCTGACGGACGAGGGAAGACACCGTGCGAAGTCGTCGGTTCATGCTGATCACCAAGAAACGCGGCATCCCACCGCCGAGAGGCCTCGCGGAGTCGAGAGCGGGCAGGTTTCGCGTCGATATAGCCGCCGAAGAAAAATCATGGAAGCGGCAGAATTGCATCGTTCATTGGGCTTTAACGCGCATCGACGACCATTCGGTCGAATGCGTCGTGATGATGGGGACGAAGATGCAACGGCTGCGGCTGAAAGCAGATGGGCGGATCGTCGAGTTGCGTGACGGCTGCGAGATACCGTTCGTTGCTCCGGGCGCGGTCGAGCCGGAGGCGAACGCGCGGTCGGCCGTTCCTGGCGTCCGTGACTTGCGCCGCAGGGCGCAACTGACGCAGATCGAATTCGCGGCGCGGCTCGGCGTGCCGGTCGATACCATCCGCAATTGGGAACAGGGCAAGCGCCTGCCGCGCGGACCGGCCCGCGCGCTGCTCACCGTGATTGCCCATGCGCCGGAGACGGCATTCGCGGCGCTGGGCGCGCGCCGGGGCTGACGGCCAGCGCCGAGCGTCCCGTCACTGACGCGGCCTCGAAAGCCTGGCATGATGGTCAATGTCCTTTGAAGCTTCAAAAGTGCTGGGATGGCTGGCCTATCCCTCGAACTGGATCGCGGTGCTGGGCGTCGGCGCAGTCCTGCTATGGCTGGTCGGATGGCCACGCGCGGGCCGACGTACAGCGATCTGCGCCGTGCTGGCGCTGCTGTTGTTCGGCTATGCCCCGATTGGCAATGTGCTGATGCTGGGCCTCTCGGAACGCTTTCCGGCGTGGCACGCGGGCGGCCGTGATCCCGATGGCATCATCGTGCTGGGCGGCGCGATCAGGCCGGATATCTCCGAAGCCCGCGGCGCCATCGAATTGAACTCGGCCGGCGAGCGCGTGCTCGCCATGCTGCAACTGGCGCGGCAGTTTCCAAAAGCGCGCATCATCTACACCGGTGGCAGCTCCGACCTGCTGCCGCCTTACATCGCCGGCGCGCCATTCGCCGGACGTTTGCTGGAGCAGTTCGGCGTCGAACGCGATCGCATAACGATCGAGGCTGCATCGCGCACCACTTACGAGAATGCGCGCGACGTGCGTGATCTGGTCAAGCCTGCGCCCGGCCAGCGCTGGCTCCTTGTGACGTCGGCCTCGCACATGCCGCGAGCGATCGGGGTTTTCCGCGCCGTCGGTTTCGATGTCGAAGCCTATCCGGTCGATTGGCGCACACGCGGATGGCAGGATGCGCTGAAGCCGTTCAGCCGCGTGTCGCTCGGCCTCGCGCAGTCCGACACCGCGATGCATGAATGGATCGGATTGATCGGTTACTGGTGGAGTGGACGTATCGGCGAACTGTTGCCGGGCCCGCACGCACCGCGCCGCGATCAATCCTGACGCGGCAGGCCGAGACGATAGACCCCGCGAAAGTCGGTCGGGTCCGCGATCTTGCCCTTGCGATAGATGACGAGGCGGCCGGCTAGCGCCAGGCGGACAGCGGCGCTGCGGATCGGCACCAGCAGCGCATGCCAGCTCTCATCGGCGGCCATCGCGTGAGCGATCTCCGGTGCGCTCAGCGTCTTGCCGCCGGCGCGCGCCAGCACGTCGAGCATGGCGTCTTCGAGCGTTGCGGCGGGCGGTGGCGAATCGGGATGCGACATGCGCCCTGCATTGCGCATTGGCGGCGCAGGCGCAAGCTATGCTAACCAAGCGCGGCGGCGCTTACTCGGCGGTGGAGGTGCAGTGCGATGACGCTCAAGCTCGTGATCGGCAACAAGAACTACTCGTCGTGGTCGATGCGGCCGTGGGTGGCGATGCGCGGCAGCGGAATTCCGTTCGAGGAAATCTTCATTCCCCTCTACACCGGACCCGCCGACAAGCAGCGGATTCTCGATGTCAGCAAAGCTGGCAAGGTACCGGCTTTGATCGACGATGACGTGACGGTCTGGGACTCGCTGGCCATCATCGAATATCTCGCCGAGCGCTATCCCGATGCAGGGTTATGGCCGCAGGCGCGCGCAGCCCGCGCCCATGCGCGATCGATTTCGGCGGAGATGCATTCGGGTTTCGTGGCCTTGCGCAATGAATGCGGCATGAACCTGCACCGGCCTGTCAAAGCCAAGCCACTGTCGGACGCGGCGCGTGCCGACATCGCGCGCGTGCAGGAGATCTGGATCGATTGCCGAACGCGGTATGGTGCCCAAGGCCCTTTCCTGTTCGGTGCGTTCAGTGCTGCCGATGCGATGTATGCCCCCGTGGTGCATCGCTTTCGCACCTATGCCATCGACGTCGCTCCCTTGGTGAAGGACTACATGACGACGATGATGGCGCTGCCGGCCTTCGCCGAATGGACTGCCGCAGGGCTGGCCGAAACCATCGTGATCGAGCGTCTCGAAGCCGATTAGCGGGAAGGGGATCAAGATCGCTCGTGCACGAACGAATTTCAATTCCCGCGGCTGATCTTTTTCCTGCCCGGAAATTCTCGTTTATCCGTTTGAAAATGCTCCGTAAAATAGCTCTTTGACGGGGCCGGTTCCGACTCGCCAAAATGGCCCCCGGCGTGCTATAGAGCGGCAACCTTCCAGTCGGCTGCAGATCCGGGGACCAAGAGGATCGGCCGGCATTCTCATGCGTGATGGAGATGGCGTTGAAGCACAAGTATGCCGTTGGAGAGACTGTGTATTTTACGGCGAGCAACGTGGCGCGTCCGGCCGCCAGCGGCACCTATGAGGTGATCCGCCTGCTGCCCTCCGATGGTGATGACTGTCAGTATCGGATCAAGAGTTCCACCGAGGCGTTCGAGCGCGTGGCCAAGGAAAGTCAGCTCGCTGTTTCGTGAGCCGCATCGAAGCTGTCCGAACCGTTGCATCGAACACCGCCGTCGGTGCGGCGACGGTGTTGCGGCTTGGCGGCAGGAGATCGCGATCGGCTGGCACCGGTCGGTATCAGCGGCACCGCCGCGGAGGCGCGAGGCCGTATCGATTTTCAGATCGGATCGTGTTCAAATCGGGCACGGTGCGGATAACCGATGCACCGGCCGCGACTCTGGGGATACGAGGTGAGGGGTCAAGCGACGAGGTGAGGCTGTTGTCGCCCTGATTGCCGGCGGTCATCGCCGCGTCTCGACCTGAGCTCCATCGCCGAACAGACGCTTGAGGACTCGCGCATGGATCTGGCCTGGACTGCTTCGCTCGATCAACTCTGGCGCTCGCCGACGTTCCCGATGTGGCTGACGCTGGTCGCGGCGGCCTTCTTCGCGATCGTGTTTTTCGTGATTGTGCTGCGCGCGGACCGTTCCGTGGCGAACGGAGCGCTCGTCGTCATGACATTGCTGGCAGTGGGTATTGCAGCGGCGGCGACCGTGCGCGGCTCGGGCAATGACAGTCAGCATGCCGCCAATGCGGGGCCAGGCGCGGCGATGGGATTGCCGGCGCTGTCATGCATCGATGAACTCGCCGGCGACGATGTCGAAAGCGCGTGCGAGAAGATCCTGTTCGGCTCGCCCGATCACGTAGCTGCGGCGGTATCGTATACGGCGGCGAATATCAGCCGGCTGACGGCGCTGGGCGATGCGTCGGCCGTCAGCAAGACGATGACGCCGGATCTCATGGCGCTGCGCCGTGCGCTCGAACGCGACCGTTACGGCTTCGTTGCCCATGTGCTGGTCACGCGCGAAGGATGCACCGCGGGCGGCTGCCCCGTTTACAGATCGCTGACCGATCATAGCCGCATCGCCGCGAACATGGACAAGCGGACCTATGACGAACTGGTGGCGCGTTATATGCCGAGCTGGAGCGGAGGACCGGTGACGGCCGTGAGCCCGGCTTCAGCGGTTCCGGGCTTGCCCAACGCGATGAACGCCCTGGCTGGAGAGGCCGCATCGGTGCCGACCGGCAAGCCGACCAATGCCGAGTTTCCCTCAGCATCCTCGATCCCGCCGGTCAGCATCATGACATCCGAACCTGCGGCCGCAGCGACGACCTCCTCCACCGCGCCGGCACCGGCGCCGCGGCCGGCTGCTGCCGGGAAAGCTCCCGCGGCCTCTCACGCGACAGCACCGCCGAAGCGGCGCAGCAACGCCCAGCCGAAAGCGGCTGCGCCCGCGCCGGCGCCCCCGGTGCAACTCGCGCCGGCCCCCGGCAGCCGCTAGAGCATTTCCTATTTAAGTAGAAGCGTATCCTGCATTGATGAAGTAGTTCTGGCATTCTGCCGGCTGGATCGCGTGAACGAGTTCGCCGACGGTGCGACAGACCTCGTCGATGGTACG
>Ga0182742_1000414_pt1 | contig 68744 bp, 59 predicted proteins | sample eDN5th37CBELigMG_FD_128880 | JGI IMG/M metagenome (GOLD analysis project Ga0182742, IMG submission 128880) | Enriched Miracle-Growth compost microbial communities from Emeryville, California, USA - eDNA 5th pass 37_C BE-Lig MG (version 2)... ...
AAAAAAGAAAAAAAAAGAAGAGGGGGGGGCGGGGGCAACATTTCTCCCCCCCCCAGCACTCACCCCGCCGCCTCAGAAGCGCGGTTTCCGCTTCTCCAGGAAGGCGGCCATGCCTTCCTGCTGCCCTTCGGTGCCGAACAGCCCGAGGAACAGGCGCCGCTCCAGCCGCACCCCTTCGCGCAGCGGCAGCTCGAAGGCTGCGTTGACGGCTTCCTTCGCCATGACGACGGCCGGCGCCGAGAGCCCGCCGATCTTCTCCGCCAGCGCCACCGCCTCGCCGACCAGCGACTCGGCCGGCACCACCCGCGCCACCAGCCCGGCGCGCTCGGCCTCCTCGGCGCTCATCATCCGCCCCGTCAGCACCATCTCCATGGCCTTGGACTTGCCGATGGCCCGGGTCAGCCGCTGGCTTCCCCCGGCGCCGGGGATGATGCCGAGATTGATCTCCGGCTGCCCGAACTTGGCGCTCTCGGCGGCCAGGATGATGTCGCACATCATCGCCAGCTCGCAGCCGCCGCCGAGCGCGAATCCGGCCACCGCGGCGATCACCGGCTTCCGCACCGTCAGCACGGCTTCCCAGCTCGCGCCGATGAAGTCGTGCAGGTAGGTGTCCGGGAAGCGCCGGCTCTGCATTTCCTTGATGTCGGCTCCGGCCGCGAAGGCGCGCTCGCTGCCGGTCAGTACGATGGCGGCAATGGCCGGGTCGGCGTCGAAGCGGCGCAGCGCCTCGGCCAGTTCGCCCATGAGCTGGTCGCAGAGCGCGTTCAGCGCCGAGGGACGGTTCAGCCGGATCACTCCGGCGCGGCCCTGCACCTCGGTCAGGATCATCGGTTGGGCGTGTGTGGCGTCCGACATGGCGCGGCCTCCGGTTGCTTCAGCGTTGCGTGCGGGCACAGAAGAAGGTGCTGCGCCCGGATTGCACGATGCGCGCCACCCCCTGGCAAGCCGGCGCGCCCGGGCAGAGCGGGCAGGGCGCCCCCTCCCGGTCATAGACTTGGAAGCGGTCCTGGAAATGCCCGATCTCGCCATCCGCCTGCACATAGTCGCGCAGGCTCGACCCGCCGGCCGCGATCGCCTCCGCCAGCACCGCCTTGATGGCCGGCACCAGCCGCTTGGCCCGCGCGCCGGGTACCGTCTGCGCCAGCCGCCGCGGCGAGATCCCGGCGCGGAACAGCGCCTCGGCCACATAGATATTGCCAAGCCCCGCCACCACGCCCTGGTCCAGCAGCGCCGCCTTGATCGGCGTCCGCTTCCCGGCCAGCGCGGCGCCCAGCACGCCGGGGGTGAAGCCCTCCTCCAGCGGCTCCGGCCCCATGCCCGCCAGCAGCTTGTGCCCATCCTCCGCCGCCGTCGGCACCAGGTCCACGCAGCCGAACCGGCGCGGGTCCACGAAGCCGACCTGCGTCCCGTCATCCGTTTCCAGCGAGAGATGCTCATGCGCCGGCGGCGGCGCATTGGCGCCGCGCGGCCGCGCCACCATCCGCCCGGACATGCCGAGATGGATCAGCGCCGAATCGCCCCCCGAGAGCCGCATCAGCATGTACTTGCCGCGCCGCCGGAAGCCCTCCACCCGCGCCCCGGTCAGGCGTCCGGCCAGGCCGGCGGGGAAGGGCCAGCGCATGCCCTCCCGGTTGGTGGCGGCCCGCGTGATGGTGCGGCCCTCCAGCACGGCCGCCAGGCCACGCATCACGGTCTCGACTTCGGGAAGCTCAGGCATGGCGCTCCAAAAAGGCCAGGGGAAGGAATTCCCCCGGACCCCCATCTTTTTTCTGTCAGTTCAGCAGAGATGGGAAAGCATCAGCCCGCATCCAGCACCTCGAAACCCGTCACGCCCGTGGCCAGCAGCGCCCGCAGGTCGCCGGCCTCCAGCGCGATGCAGCCCTCCGTCGGCGCATAGCCGGGCCGGGCGAGGTGCAGGAAGATCGCGCTCCCCCGCCCGCGCACCACCGGCGCGTCGTTCCAGCCCAGCACGCCGACGATGTCATAGACATGGTCCTGCCGCCAAAGCTCCTCGTGATGCGCGTCATGCGGCAGGCGAATGGCCGTGTTGTAGGCCGGATGCGACGAATCGTCGCACCACCCGTCATTCCGCGCGATCGGCTCCACCGGCACCGCGCAGGCCGGCGCCGTCCCCCGGTCCGCCCGGTACAGCACCCGTCGCAGCGGCAGCAGCCCCACCGGCGTGGCCGCATCGCCCTCCACCTTGTCCCGCCGCACGCCACCTTTGCCCAAGGCACAGCGCCAGGTGGTGCCGCGCAGCACCACGCGGCCATCAGGGAAGACGGTGGCGGTCAGGGAGTTGGAAGGGGCCATTGCCCCAGCATGGCGCCGCCGCGCGCCCTGGCAAGAGGCTCGCCACGCTTGCCTCAGCGCAGCAGGTGGCCGAACCGCTCCGCCTTGGTCTCCAGGTACTTGTCGTTCACCCCATTGGCCGCGAAGCGATGCGCCTCCCGCCCCGCCACGCTGATGCCGCAGGCCGCCAGCCCCGCCATCTTGTCCGGGTTGTTGGTCAGCAGCCGCACGCGCGGAATCCCCAGCGCCTGCAGCATGGTCGCCGCCACCAGGAACCCGCGCTCATCGGCCCCGTATCCCAGCGCCCGGTTGGCATCGAGCGTATCGAGCCCCTGGTCCTGCAAGGTATAGGCGCGCAGCTTGTTCGCCAGCCCGATGCCGCGCCCTTCCTGCGCCAGGTAGAGCAGGACGCCCGCGCCCTCCTCCCCCATGCGGCGGATGGCTCCCCGCAACTGCGGCCCGCAGTCGCAGCGCAGGCTGCCCAGCAGATCCCCCGTGAAACACTCCGAATGCGCCCGCGCCAGCGGCGCCCCCCCGGCGGCGGCCAGCTTCTCCGGCTCCCCCACCAGGATCGCCAGGTGCTCGATCCCCCCATCCGCCGCCCGGAACGCCACGATCCGCGCATCCCGCGCATCCTCCAGCGGCACCCGCGCCTCCGCGACCCGCGCCAGCGTGGTCGCCGCCGTCGCCGGATAGGCCAGCACATCCTCCGCCGGCACGCTCAGCAACCCGAGCTGCGCCACGGCCGTTGCTCGCGCCGGCGCCGCCACCAGCGCCGGCAACAACCGCCCCAGCTTCGCCAGCGCCAGCGCGGCCGGCGCCAGGGCGGGCGGTGGGACCAGCTCCGGCAACTCCGGCAGCAGCCGCTCCGCCACCGGATCGGCCAGCCGCCGCAGCGCCGCCGGCTCCAGCAGCGCCGGTCCCGGCCGCAGCGCCACCACGCCCTCCTCCATCTTGCGCCCGTCGGCATCCCCCGGCGGCGGAGCGGCGACCGGCCGCTGCAGCACCGCCGCGGCCCGCAAGGGCGCCAGCAGCAACACCGGTGGCGCCAGCGCGGCGGCGGCGATCTCCGCCAGCCCCCGCGCCCCCACCGTCTCGGCGGCAGCCACCAGCAATGGCCCTTGCGATCCCTCGATCAGCACCGGCGTCCCGCGCCGCAGGTCGCTCGCCGCCCGATGCACCCCGCGCAGCGCCAGGGCCGCGGCATCCGGCAGCGGAAGCCCGATCTCCGGGTCGTGCCCCATTTCCGGCGCCACGTTTCCTGTGCTGGTCATCCCATCGCTTCCCGTCGATCTTCGGGTAATCTGGTCGCGGATACCTGTCTGTGACAATGTGGCCTCACATCCGGGCTTGCCATCCCCCCGCCTTTTGGCAGAAAAATCAATCTTTAGATGCACCCTAGTGCCTGCCGGCACTTGCCGGATGGCGCGCCTGCCGTCACGATAAGGCTTGATAGCCTTCCCGTGGGGGATTCCATTCTGGGAAGGTTGATGCTTTGTCTTTCCACTGGCTAGGTCGAGAAATCGCATGACTGGCCCGCGGCCGATCCTGATCGTGGACGATGATGACGCCCTGCGCGCCACACTGTCCGAACAACTGGCGCTGGACGGTGAGTTCGCGCCCGCCGAGGCCGGCTCCTCTGCGGAGGCTGCGGAGCAGCTCCTCGCCGGAGACGCTCGCTTCGACGCCGTGCTGCTCGACATCGGCCTCCCCGATGGCGACGGCCGGGACCTCTGCTCCCGCCTGCGCCAGCAAGGCGTGAAGCTGCCCATCATCATGCTGACCGGCGCCGACGCCGAGCAGGACGTGGTGCGCGGCCTCGATGCTGGCGCCAACGACTACATCGCCAAGCCCTTCCGCATCGGCGAGTTGCTCGCCCGCCTGCGGGCGCAGCTCCGGGTGTTCGACAATTCCGAGGACGCTGTCTTCGTGATTGGCCCCTACACCTTCCGCCCCTCGGCGAAGCTGCTGCTGGAGCCGGTGAAGAACCGCAAGATCCGCCTGACCGAAAAGGAAGCGGCGATCCTGAAGTTCCTCTACCGCGCCGGCGGCCGCCCCGTGGCCCGCCAGGTCCTCCTCAACGAGGTCTGGGGCTACAACGCCGCGGTCACCACCCACACGCTGGAGACGCACATCTACCGCCTCCGGCAGAAGATCGAGCCCGATCCGGCCAACGCAGCCCTCCTCCTCACCGAGGGCGGCGGCTACCGCCTCGACCCCCAGGCCGGCCGCGCCGCCGCCGCCTGAGGGCGATCGCACCGCTCAGACCGAATGAAGCCGGGCCGCACAGGCCCGGCTTTTTTCATCGGCGCCGCCCGTTCCGATACCTGGCCCTGCCCGCTGCGGGATCGAGGCCGCCCCCGGGCCAGCCCTCGAACCGCGCGCCGGCGCCCGCGCGGACGGGCACCGGCCCTGAACCGCGCGGCAGGCCACTCTCCCGCAACCCCTCGTTGATTACTCCGTTGTCCTGGCACCGTCTCCGCCGCAGGAAGGTCGCGCTGCCAGACGCGCGCCCTCCGGCCCGACCCGGAAACCAGCCCAGGAAAACAAGAGGATCCGCCGTGGCCGCCACCCCGACCCCCAGATCCCCGACACCATCCCCGACCCGGCCCCCGCGCCCGCTCCACCCGCTGCACGCCATCCTGCTGGCCTTCCCGCTGCCGCTCTTCCTCGGCGCCCTCCTCAGCGACTTGGCCTACAACGCCAGCTTCCACGTCCAGTGGGCCAACTTCGCCTCTTGGCTCATCGCCGGCGGCCTGCTCGTCGGCGCCTTCGCCGTCCTCTGGGCATTGATCGACCTCTTCCGCACCCGCGCCCCCGCCCGCACGCGCGCCGGCCTCTACTTTGCCGCCCTGCTCGCCATGTGGGTGCTCGGCTTCATCAACGCCCTCGTCCACGCCAAGGACGCCTTCGCCATCATGCCGGAGGCCATCCCCCTCTCCGCCATCGCCACCCTCCTGGCGCTCGTCGCCGCCTGGATGGGCTATTCCCGCCGCCCGCCGAGGGAGACCGCCTGATGCGCCCGCTCCACCACACCCTCGGCGCCACGGCGCTCGCCCTGGCCGCCCTCCAGGCCGCCCCCGCCACCGCCCAGCCGCAAACCGCCCAGCCGTCAACCGGCCAGACCGGCCCCGACCCCGCGCTGCCCCAGCCCCGGCGCGGCCTCCTCCCCAACATGACGATCCCCCGCCCCGCCGGCTGGGGCACCGAGCGCCCCACCGTCCCGCAGGGCTACACCATCCAGCCCATCGCCACCGGCCTCCGCATCCCCCGCCAGACCCTGGTGCTGCCCAACGGCGACATCCTGGTGGCCGAGGGCTCCGGCGGAAAGCAGGCCCCCACCGTCCGCCCCAAGGACTTCATCGCCGGCTTCATCAAGAGCCTCGGCAAAAGCTCCACCCCCGGCGGCAACCGCCTCACCCTCCTGCGCGACGCCGACGGCGACGGCACCTACGAGCTCCAGCAGACCTTCGCGGAAAACCTCAACGCCCCCTACGGCCTCGCCCTGGTCAACGGCAGCCTCTTCGTCGCCAACCAGGACGCCCTGGTCCGCTTCGACTACCGCGACGGCCAGACCCAGGCCTCCGGCCCGCCCGAGCTGGTCACCGACCTCCCCTCCGAGATCAACCACCACTGGACCAAGTCCCTGGCCGCCGGCCCGAACGGCGAGTTCCTCTATGTCGGCATCGGCTCCAACAGCAACATCACCGAGCGCGGCATGGCCGCCGAGCAGGACCGCGCCATGGTCTGGCGGATCGACGCCGAAACCGGCGCCCACCGCCCCTACGCCACCGGCATCCGCAACCCCACGGCGCTGACCATCCAGCCCGGCACCGGCCAGCTCTGGGCCGTCGCCAACGAGCGCGACGAGATCGGCCCCGACCTCGTGCCGGACTACCTGACCTCGGTGAAGGAAGGCGCCTTCTACGGCTGGCCCTACAGCTACTGGGGCCAGAACCTGGACGAGCGCGTCCGCCCGCAGGACCCGCAGAAGGTCGCCGCCGCCATCCGCCCCGACTACGCCCTGGGCTCCCACGTCGCCGCCCTCGGCCTGGACTTCTCCGCCCCCACCATGGGCGAGGCCTTCGCGGAGGGCGCCTTCGTCGGTGAGCACGGCAGTTGGAACCGCTCCGACCCCGTGGGCTACAAGGTCGTCTTCGTGCCCTTCCGCGACAACCGCCCCGCCGGCCCCCCGGTGGATGTCGTGACCGGCTTCCTCAACGCCGAAGGCAACGCCCGCGGCCGCCCGGTCGGCGTCACGGTGGACCCGCGCGGCGCCCTGATCATCGCCGATGACCTGTCGAACACGGTGTGGCGGATGACGCCCGCCCGCTGAGGCCGGCCGGGGGAAGGCGCCGCCTTCCCCCGGACCCCCATCCGCCAGGAGGCTGAGCCTCCTGGACCTTCATTCGTTGCCAAGGGGGGCGGGGAGGAGCGACCTCTGCTCCCTATGATAGGGGGCATCAGCCTTCCCGATTGTCTTGAGGTGAATTTCCTGAGATAGAATTCGCGCGAGTGAGGATGCTCCCGCAACATCAGGCGATTCGCATGGAAATACAGTCTATTCTTATCGAAAAATTCAAAAGGCTACCAACTGTAGCCTTTGATCCGAAGCCCATAAATCTAATAATAGGCGGTAATAACAGCGGAAAATCTTCTGTTCTTCAAGCAGTACATTTTGCTGTTACAACAATTCAATCTGCCAAGATGCTAGGAGTTACAACGCTGGCGTCTGACCAGCTTATCTACAAACCTACTAACGATCCCACACTTCTGCATTTCGGCTCGCCCATGACGCAGAGGTCTGGACCTCAATTCCACTTCAATTATGTTGCGGAAGGCACAACAGAAACAAAGACTTTCAAAATGGGTGTTAAGAGGGGAAAAAATGCAAATATTTCGGTAGAATTTACCGAAAATAACCCGTTTTCACTTCGGGCTTCAGATAGAAGCCGACCTTTGTCTATTTTTGTCCCTGGTCTAGCGGGCGTTGCTCTTCGTGAAGAACGTAGAACTGATGCGATTATTAATACTGGAATTGCGCAGGGAGATTCGAACCTATACTTAAGAAATGTGTTGCTTCGGATTATTGCTCGCCCTGATGTCCTTGATAGGTTCCATGCTATAATAAACCAGCTATTTCCAGGGCTTACAATATCTTCTGACTATGATGAGAGTAGACACCACTTTATCGAAATCAAGGTCAATATCGATGGGCGGGTGCTACCGCTTGAAATGTTGGGGACGGGGTGCTTGCAGGCAATCCAACTTGTTGCTTACACAACAATGTACAATCCTGCTCTCTTGCTCCTCGACGAGCCCGATTCTCATCTTCATCCATCGAATCAGCGACTATTAGCTGAGACTCTCGTTCAGATTGCGGGGGCAACATCAACTAAAATCATTCTGGCGACTCACTCACGGCACATCTTCGATGCGCTTTCTAGCAATGAAATCTGCGAAGTCTTGTGGCTGAAAAATGGAGAGAAGCAGCGCGTAGATATTACGTCAGATTTGTCCATATTGCTCGATTTGGGTGCGCTGGATAGCTTTGAGAAGCTTACATCGCCTGAGAATAGAGTGGTTGTTCTGACAGAAGATTCTAAAAGCGGTAAATTAAAACTTTTACTAGAAGCAAACGGATTTGTTGCCGGGCAATATTTTATTCAGCCTTTGCATGGTGTAGATAATATCTCTGCCTCGTTTGCCGTCGCCGATTTCTTTACAAAGCTTGGCCCTAAGACGCATGTTTTGATACATAGGGATGGTGATGCTCTTCTTGATGACGAGAAGGTTTGGCTTGTAAATCGCGTTTCCCCCCAGCTTCCCGAGCGGACAAAATTTTTCATAACACCGCTGACCGACGTTGAACATCAGTTCTGTAAGCCAGAACATATTTCAAATGTTTATAGCGTTGATATTGAAGAAGCTAGGCGAATTGTAGATGGTGCAATTTCTAAGCTGACGGCGAAGCTGGCGGCATTATTCAGTAGCAAACGTCAGAACGCTAAGGATCGAATTCTCAGACAAAAAGAAGATGCGCCTAGCGCACAAAATTTACTCTCTGGGAGTTTGCCATTTCAGTATGCAAAGGGAAAAGCGTTGCTGGGGCAAATTGTCCAAGACCTAAATGCGGCCTCTTATAATGGGAATAAAATTTTATCAGTCCGAAGTACCGCTCTGGAAATTGCGGATCTGAAGGGATTTTCGGAGGAGGCCTGGGGGAAAAATTAAGGAACATCAGAAGCAGAAGATTGCGTGCCTCACGTTCTCGGTCTTGCGCCAATATTTTAGATCTTGACAAAAGGCATAAATTCCTATTACCCTCCCGCTCCCCCCCACCGGAGCGGCCCCCATGTCCCGCCTCACCCCCCGAACCCCCTGGACCCCGCTCTCCGATGCCTCCTGGGCCGCCCTCCAGCCCTTCCTCCCGGCCCTCTCCCCCCAGGGCCGCCGCACCGCCGATCCCCGCGCCCGGCTGGATGCCATCTTCCACCTCGCCCACCAACCCGGCGCCCCGTGGAAATCCCTGCCCGAGCATCACGGCAAGCCGGATACCGTCTCCCGCTTCTTCCGCCGCCTCACCCATGCCGGCGTCTGGCATGCGCTGCTCCGCGCCCTCGCCAAGGCCCCGCCCGACCACCCGCTGCGCGCCCTGGAATATGCCATCTGCCGCGCCTGCCGCCGCGCCGCGCGCCTCGGCGGCCTGCCGCTCCTGGTGCTGATCCGCCGCCTCGGCCTGCGCTCCGCCTTGGATGCGCCCCCCTGGCTCCTGCCCGATCCGCTTTTGTCCGAAACCCTCCTTCGCCTCCCCCTCGGCCCCCGCACCCCGCCCGAAACCGTCCGCAGCCTGCTCCATCTCGCCCGCGCCACCGCCGGCCGGCGGCGGATTCCCCGCTCCGTCCGCCTCTCCTGGTCATGATCGCCTTGCCCGCGCCCTTCCGCTGCGGCAAACCCCGCCCCACGCGCTCCCAGCGGGACATCGAGCGGAAAAGGAACCGGACGCTATGGCGGTGAAGGACGTGAAGAAGGTGGTTCTCGCCTATTCCGGCGGGCTGGACACCTCTGTCATCCTCAAGTGGCTGCAGACCACCTACCGGTGTGAGGTGGTGACCTTCACCGCCGATCTCGGCCAGGGTGAGGAGCTCGGCCCGGCACGGGATAAGGCCCGTCTCCTCGGCATCAAGGAGGAGAACATCTTCATCGACGACCTGCGCGAGGAGTTCACGCGGGATTTCGTCTTCCCCATGTTCCGCGCCAACGCGCTCTATGAGGGCTGCTACCTCCTCGGCACCTCCATCGCGCGCCCGCTGATCGCCAAGCGCCAGATCGAGATCGCCGAGAAGGTCGGCGCCGATGCCGTCGCCCATGGCGCCACCGGCAAGGGCAACGACCAGGTCCGCTTCGAGATCGGCTACTACTCCCTGAAGCCGGACGTGAAGGTCATCGCCCCCTGGCGCGAATGGGACCTCACCAGCCGCACCCGCCTGCTGGAATTCGCCGAGGCCAACCAGATCCCCATCGCCAAGGACAAGCGCGGCGAGGCCCCCTTCAGCGTGGACGCCAACCTCCTGCACAGCAGCAGCGAGGGCAAGGTGCTGGAGGACCCCTGGCAGGAGCCGCCCGAGACCGTCTGGCAGCGCACCATCCGCCCGGAGGACGCGCCCGACACCCCCACCGAGATCACCATGGAGTTCGAGCGCGGCGACGCGGTGGCCATCAACGGCGAGCGCATGTCGCCGGCGACCCTGCTCACCAAGCTGAACGAGCTGGGCAAGGCCAACGGCATCGGCCGCCTGGACCTCGTCGAGAACCGCTTCGTCGGCATGAAGTCCCGCGGCTGCTACGAGACCCCCGGCGGCACCATCCTGCACGTGGCGCACCGCGCCATCGAGAGCATCACCCTGGACCGTGAGGTGGCCCACCTCAAGGACAGCCTGATGCCCCGCTACGCCGAGCTGATCTACAACGGCTTCTGGTTCGCCCCCGAGCGCCGCATGATCCAGGCCATGGTGGACGAGAGCCAGGCCAGCGTCAGCGGCACCGTCCGCCTGAAGCTCTACAAGGGCAACACCATCGTGACGGGCCGCCAGTCGCCCAACAGCCTCTACTCCATGAAGTACGTCACCTTCGAGGAGGACCAGGGCGCCTACGACCAGTTCGACGCCCAGGGCTTCATCAAGCTGAACGCGCTGCGCCTGCGCCTCGGCGCCATGGCCGGCCGCAAGGGCGGCGCGCTCTGATGCGCGGCGGGCCGCGGGCGAGGGCGACCTCTCCCGCGGCCCGCCCCCTGCCGCACGGGGTCCGAAACCCCCCTCTCTCGCTCGCGTTGTTCCGCCGCGAGCCGCGGCCGCCCGGCCAGCGGCAGGAAAGCAGCAGCGAAGGAGGAGACGCGCATGATCCGTCTTCCGACCACCATCGCGGCCATGGGCTTGGCCCTGGCCATCGGCGCCCCTCTGGCCCACGCCCAGACCGGCGCCTACGGCACCTCGGGATCGCAGATGCCCCCTGGCGGCAGCGGCATGTCCGGCGGCGGCGCCGCTGGCGGCAGCAGTGTCGGCAGCAGCGGCATGTCCGGCAGCAGCATGTCGGGTGGAAGCATGTCTGGCGGCAGCATGTCGGGTGGGAGCATGTCCGGCGGCAGCATGTCGGGTGGGAGCATGTCTGGCGGCGGCATGTCGGGTGGAGGTATGTCTGGCGGCGGCATGGGCCAGCCGGGCGGCATGTATGGCCGCGGCCAGGCGGGTGGCGCCATGACCGCCCACCCCCCGATGCGGGGACAGCGCGGCATGCGGGCCGACAACCCCTCCGAGCCGCCGTCGCAGCCCTTCTCCAACCTCAACCTGCCGAACCAGAATGTCGGCAACGGCGCCTACAACGGCGGCGGCATGGTTCTCGAATACATGCCGGATGGCAGCGTGCGGGTCGTCCCGCCCCGCTGACCATCGGTCTCGCCGCCGGGCGGGTCATTCCCCGCCCGGCGGCTGTCTCCCTGATTTCAGGCGATCTGCGGCCGGCCGGCGCGGCCGGGCAGCCGCGCCGGGTCCAGCGCCCAGGCGCCGGCGCCGAGCCCCGCCTGCACGAACAGCGCCGCGATCCAGAACGCCGGGAATTCCCAGCCGCCGCCCGGCCGGCTGAACACCCAGCCATTGCCGAGATGCTGCAGGGTGGCGCCGATCAGGATGGGCACCGCGAGCAGCGAGACCAGCCGCGTCCAGAGGCCGAGCACCAGGGCGATGCCCGCCGCCGTCTCCGCCAGCGCGACCACGGCGCCGAGGATGGGCGGGAAGCCCAGGCTGCCGAAATAGCCCATCGTGCCGTCGAGGCCGAAGGTCATGATCTTCATCAGGAACCCGTGCGCCAGGAACATGACGCCGAGGCTGACGCGCAGCAGCAGGGCGGCGTAGGGGGCGGTGCGGGAGGCCAGCATGGGTGTTCTCCGTGGGAGGGATGGCCGGTCAAGGCCGTTGCCCTCTCCTGTAGTCCTGCCCCGTCCGCCGCTTCCAACCGCCATCGGAAACGGCCATCATTGGCCGCATCAATGACGGACCTTTCCCGGCTCGACCTGAACCTGCTGCGCGTGTTCGACGCGGTGGCGCGCGAGCGGCACGTGACGCGCGCCGCCCAGCGCCTGAACCTCTCCCAGCCTGCCGTCTCCAACGCGCTGGCCCGCCTGCGTGCCACCCTGCAGGACGAGCTGTTCCTCCGCCGCCCCGGCGGCGTGGAGCCCACCACCCTGGCGCTCTCGCTGATGCAGCCGGTGGCCGAGGTGCTGGACCGCCTGCGGGACGCCCTGGCCGTGCACGCCCCCTTCGATCCGGCCACGGCCACCCGCGTCTTCCCCATCGGCCTCTCCGAATATGCCGAGGCGGTGCTGGCGCCGCCCCTGCTGGCGCGGATGGCCATCGAGGCGCCGGGTTGCCTGCTCGCCATCCGCCATACCGACCGTACCAATGCCCTGGCCCTGCTGGAGCAGGACGCCGTGCAGATGGCTCTCGGCATGCTGCCCGAGCCGCCTGCCCTCTACACCCGCCTGCGCCTGCTGCCCGAGGTCTTCCTGACCCTGATGCGCGCCGACCACCCCCTGGCCGACGGCCCGATGACCGCCGAGCGCTTTGCCGCCTGGCCGCACCTGCTGCACTCGCCGAACGGCTCGCGCGAGGGCGCGCTGGACGAGCCGATGCGCCAAGCCGGCCATCCGCGCCGGCTGGGCGCCGTGGTGGCGCACCTGTCCGCCGTGCCGGCGATCCTGAAGCGCACGGACATGGTGATGGCGCTGACCGCCCGGCTTGCCATGCAACTGGCCGAGGCGCATGGCCTGGCCTTGCGCCCCTGCCCGGTGGAAATCCCGCACAGCCGCCTGTCCCTGATCTTCCCGCGCCGGCTGGAGGCGGACCAGGGCCATGCCTGGCTGCGGCGGCTGGTGCTGGCGGTGGCGCGCGAGGCCACCGAGGGCTGCGCGGAGGTCAAGGCGCTGCACCAGGCCCTGACGCCCTCCGACGACGACTGACAAAAAAAGATGAGGGCTCGGGGGAATTCCTTCCCCCGACCTTTTCCCTTTCCTACCCCCAGGGTCCGCGCCGTCGCTGCGATGGCGGCGCCCCCCAGGGACCGGGCGCGCTTTCCGATGGCCTCCAGGTGCTCTGGGCCGCCCGCGGCGGAGGCCCGCCCACCTCGCCCGTCAGCGCCATCAGCCTTGCCACCCGCTCCTCGGTGCTGGGATGGGTGGAGAAGAGGCTATCCATCCGCAGCCCCGCCAGCGGGTTGATGATGAACATGTGCGCCGTGGCCGGGTTGGCCTCGGCGGCCTGGTTGATGAAGCTGCGCCGCCCCTGTTCCAGTCGCATCAGCGCATGGGCGAGGCCGGCCGGGTTGCCGCTGATCTCGGCGCCGCCACGATCCGCCTCGTATTCGCGGGAGCGGCTGATCGCCATCTGCACGATCATCGCCGCGAGCGGGGCCAGCAGCATGATCAGCAGCGTGCCGATCGGCCCGATCCCGCCGCGCTCGTCCCGCCCCCGCAGGCCGCCGAACAGCCAGCCGAACTGCGCCAGCATGCCGATGGCGCCGGCGAGGCAGGCGGTGACCGTCATGATCAGCGTGTCGCGGTGGCGGATATGCGCCAGTTCATGGGCGATGACGCCCTCCACCTCCTCCGGCGGCATGCGCTGCAAGAGGCCGGTATTGACCGCCACGGCGGCATTCTCCGGGTTGCGACCGGTGGCGAAGGCGTTCGGCTGGTCCTCGTGGATGATGTAGAGGGCGGGCATCGGCAGCCCCGCACGCTGCGCCAGCCGGGAGACCATCGCGTAGAGGTCCGGCGCCTCCTGGGGGCCGACGGGCTGCGCATTGTGCATCCGTAACACCATGCGGTCGCTGTTCCACCAGGCGAAGATGTTGGTGAGACAGGCCACGCCGAAGGCCACCACCATGCCGCCACGCCCGCCGATCGCGTAGCCCACGGCGGCGAAGAGCGCCGTCATCGCCGCCAGGAGCAGGGTCGTCCGCAGATAGCCGCTCATGCCCTCTTTCCGTTCTTACGCCTCCATCCCCAGATGGGGAGCATGACAAGCGCTCAGCAAGAGGCCGGTAAGCCGGCCAGCCCCAGCCCGACCGAAACCAAGGTCACTCCGGAAGGCGCCAAGCCCGCGGAGAAGCCGAAAATGCCGAAGGAGATCGATGGACCGAAGGGGCCGGAACCGACCCGCTACGGGGATTGGGAACGGAAGGGGCGCGTCAGCGACTTCTGAGGCCACGGCCATGGGGGCGCCGCCCCTTTGAACCCCTTGCCGTTCTCCCTAAGCGGGCGAGTCAGCAATTCGTTCGTGCGACTCGGGAATACTCCGAGGCGGGTACGCTTTTTGGGCCTGATTTGTTCAGAGTGGGCGCGGCGCCTGCCACCAGGAGGCGCTAGCCGCCACGGCGCTGCCCGAAGAAGTCACGCAGCAGCGCGCCGCACTCTCCTTCCCGCACGCCGCCGATGACTTCCGGCGCGTGGTGGCAGGAAGGCGCGGCGAAAATGCGTGCGCCATGCTCGACGCCGCCGCCCTTCGGGTCATAGGCGCCGAACACCACCCGCCGCACCCGGAAGAAGCTGGCCGCCTGTGCGCACATCGGGCAGGGCTCCAGCGTCACCGTCAGGGTGCAGTCGGGCAGGCGCGGCTCGCCGCGCGCCGCGGCCGCCTGGCGCAGGGCCAGCAACTCGGCATGGGCGGAGGCGTCGTGCAGTTCCTCCACCCGGTTGCCGGCGCAGCCCAGCACCGTGCCGGCGGCATCGGTCACCACCGCGCCGACCGGCACCTCGCCCCGAGCGGCCGCAGCGCGCGCCTCCGCCAGCGCCAGTTCGATCGGGCGCGGTGACGGCACCTCAGGGGCCGATGAGCTGGCCGCCGTCCACCACGATGCTCTGCCCCGTCACCCAGCGGGCACGCTGCGAGGCGAGGAACAGCACGACATCGGCCACTTCCTCGGGATGGCCGAGGCGGCCGGCGGGGATCTTGGCGCGGGTTTCCTCGTAGAGCGGCGCGCCTTCCAGCCGGCGCTTCTCCCAGGAGCCGCCGGGGAACTCGATGGAGCCGGGGGCGACGGCGTTCACCCGGATGCCCTTGGAGGCGTACATCTTGGCCTGGCTGCCGGTGTAGTGGTCCACCGCCGCCTTGATCGCGCCATAGGGCGCGCTGCGGCTGCTGGCCCGCAGCGCCGAGATCGAGGAGACGTTGACGACGGCGCCGGCACCCGACTTCTCCAGCCAGGGCAGGGCGGCATGCGTGGCGCGCACGATCGCCATCATGTCCACCGCGAAGGAGGCGGCCCAGCCAGCCTCGTCATCGGTGGAGCCGAAGCCGGAGGCGTTGTTCACCAGCACGTCGATGCCGCCCAGCGCCTCGGCCGCCTCGGGGATGAAGCGGGCGATCTGCTCGGCATCCGCCAGGTCGCAGGGGGCGGAGAAGGCCGGGACCTTGAGGGCGGCGATCTCGGCCTGGGTCTCGGCGAGCTTCGCCGCGCCGCGGGCGCAGATGGCCACCGCCGCGCCTTCCTGCGCGAAGCCGAGCGCGATGGAGCGCCCGATGCCGCGGCTGCCGCCCATCACCACCACGCGCTTTCCTGCCAATTGCATCCTTGGTCCTTCCTTCCGGCGCTGGATACGGGGGAGAATGAATTCTCCCCCGGCTCCCCTCTTCTTTCTTTTTATCTGGCAAGAAGAAGAAGGGGGTTTGGGGGAATTCATTCCCCCAAGCTTTCTTATTGTCCGCCGCACGCGGCGCGGCTAGCAACCCCACCTATGCGCAAGCTTCCCCTGATCGGCCTGACCCTCGATGCGGAACAGCCCGGCGGCTACTCCAAGCTGCCCTGGTACGCCCTCCGCCAGAACTATTTCGCGAGTGTGGCGCGGGCGGGTGGCCTGCCCATCGCGCTGCCGCACGCGCCGGAGCTGGCGGAAGCCTATCTGGACGAGATCGACGGCCTGCTCGTCACCGGCGGCGCCTTCGACGTGGACCCCGCCCTCTATGGCGGTGGCCCGGCGCACCCCACCGTCGCGCTGAAGGAAGGCCGCACCGCCTTCGAGCTGGCCATGGTGCGCGGGGCGCTCCAGCGGAACATGCCGATCCTCGGCATCTGCGGCGGCCAGCAGCTCCTGGCGGTGGCGCTGGGCGGCACGCTGATCCAGCACATCCCGGACAGCATCCCGGACGCGCTGGCGCATGAGCAGCCTAACCCGCGCACGGAGCCCGGCCATACCGTGGAGATCTCCGAGGGCACGCTGCTGGCGCGGCTGGTCGGCGGCACGCGGATGGCGGTGAACTCGGCGCACCACCAGGCCGTCGAGCGGCCGGGACCGGGCAGCGTCATCAACGCGGTGGCGCCGGATGGGGTGATCGAGGGAATCGAGTCCACCGGCCACCGCTTCGCGCTGGGCGTGCAGTGGCACCCGGAATATGCCGTGGACGCCGCCGACCAGCGCATCCTCGACGGTTTCGTGGCGGCCAGCCGATGAGCGACGCACCGGAAGACGACGGCCCTGATGGCCCGAAGGGCGAGCGCATCGCCAAGTGGCTGGCGCGCGCCGGCATCGCCAGCCGCCGCGACGCCGAGAGGCTGATCGCCGAGGGGCAGGTGGCGCTGAACGGCCGCACCGTGGAGGCGCCCGCCACCTTCGTGGCCGAGGGCGACACGGTGACGGTGGGCGGCAAGCCGGTGGCGGCGCCGCAGCGCACGCGCCTGTTCCGCTACCACAAGCCGCCCGGGCTGGTGACGACGCATCGCGACCCGGAGGGGCGCCGCACCGTCTTCGAGGAGTTGCCGGAGGGGCTGCCGCGGCTGATCTCGGTGGGGCGGCTGGACCTGAACTCCGAGGGGCTGCTGCTGCTGACCAATGACGGCGCGCTCTCCCGCAAACTGGAACTGCCCGACAATGCCTGGATCCGCCGCTACCGCGCCCGCGTGCACGGCCGGGTGGACGAGCGGGAACTGGCGGCGCTGGCGCGGGGCGTCACCGTCGAGGGCGTGGCCTATGGGCCCATCGAGGCGGGGCTCGACTCGCGGCAGGGCACCAATGCCTGGCTGACCGTCAGCCTGCGCGAGGGCAAGAACCGCGAGGTGCGCCGCGTGCTGCAGCATCTCGGCCTGACCGTGACGCGGCTGATCCGCACCGCCTACGGGCCGTTCCAGCTCGGCACGCTGCCGCGTGGGGCGGTGGAGGAGGTGAACGCCAAGTTCATGCGCGAGCAGCTCGGGCTGGACGCGCCGCCGCGCATCCGGCGCGGCGTCGAGCTGGCGGCGGAGGCCAAGCAGAAGGGGGCGCCGAAGCCCGAGGGCGTGCAGCGCAGCCGCCCCGCGCGGCCGCCGCGCGCGCGCAACGCGACGGAGCCGCTGCGCCGCCCCTGGGGCGCCGTGGTGCAGGGGCCGGAAGCCGCCGACCAGCCCGAGGGCCCGCGCCGCCGCGGGCCGCGCAAGCCGCGCTAGGGCATGCGGATCATCGCCGGCCGGCACCGCGGCCGCCGCCTGGAGGCGCCGCCCGGCGCCGCCACCCGCCCCACGGCCGACCGCGTGCGGCAGGCGCTGTTCGACATGCTCTGGCACGCGCCCTGGGCGGGGCGGGGGGCCATCGAGGAGGCGCAGGTGCTGGACGCCTTCGCCGGCACCGGCGCGCTGGGGCTGGAGGCACTCTCGCGCGGCGCCGCCATGGCGCATTTCATCGAGCGCGACCGCGTGGCGCTGGCGGTGCTGCGGGCCAATATCGCGGCCTGCCGGGAGGAGGCGCATGCCCGCGTGCTGCCGGGCGACGCCACCCGTCCGCCGCGCGCCGCCGCCGCCTGTGGGCTGGTCTTCCTTGATCCGCCCTATGGGCAGGACCTGGTGCCGCGCGCCGTGGCGGCGCTCGGCGCCGCCGGCTGGATCGCACCGGGGGCGCTGGTCATCGCGGAAGTGGGGCAGGAGGAGGCGCTGGACCTGCCGGAAGCGGAGATCCTGGCCGAGCGGGCGCATGGCGCGGCGCGGCTGGTCTGTCTGCGGGCGAGCGGGAGGGGCGCTGCCCCCCCTGAACCCACCCCGCCAAAGGCCTGAGGCCTTTGGAAACCCATTCCTCAGAAGCGCGGGTGCAGGGGACCGTGTCCCCTGCCGGGGGAGTTTGAGGGGGCAGCGCCCCCTCATGCCCGGCAGACGTCACGTGCCGCGCGGCCAAGGCGTTCCGCCGCCCGTTCCAGCGCCGGCAAGGGATGACCGGAGAAGCCCAGGACGAAGCCATCCGGCTCCTGGGGGACGATGCGCGTGTCGGAGAGCAGCCAGCCCTCCACACCGGCTGCCGCGCGGATCGCGCGCGCCGCATCGGGCGGCATTCCCTCGGGCAGCAGCGCCAGGAGATGCAGGCCCTGGTCGGGCACGGCGACGCGCAGGGTGCCTTCCGAGCTGCGGGTGAGGGTTTCGGCCACGCGGTCGCGCGCCGCGCGGTAGCGGCCGCGCATGCGGCGGACATGCGCCGCGAAGCCGCCGCTGCTCACCAGCTCGGCCACGGCGCCGCTGAGCAGGCTGGGCGGGAAGCGGTCCACCGCCGCGCGCGCCGCGGCGATGGCGGAGAGCAGGGCCGGCGGCAGCACGAGGTAGCCGACGCGCAGGCCCGGAAAGAGCGTCTTGGAGAAGGTGCCGAAATAGATGACGCGCGCCTGCCGGTCGATGCCGGCCAGCGCCGTCAGCGGCGGGCCGGCATAGCGGAACTCGCTGTCATAGTCGTCTTCCAGCACCCAGGCATCGGCCTCGCGCGCCCAGTCCAGCAAAGCGAGGCGGCGCGGCATGCTCATGGTCACGCCGGTGGGGAACTGGTGGGAGGGAGTGACATAGGCCAGCCGTGCCGCGGGCGCCCGGCGGCGGCCCTCGGCGGCGTCCAGCCCGGCGCCGTCCACCGGCACGGGAACGAGGCGGGCGCCGGCGGCTTCCAGGATCTGGCGAGCGGAGGGGTAGCCGGGGTCCTCCATCCAGGCGGCGTCACCCGGCCGCAGCAGCGCGGCGGCGCAGAGATGCAGGCCGTGGCGCGTGCCGCTGGTGATCAGGATGTGGCCGGGGTCGCAGAGAATGCCGCGCGTCGCCGCGAGATGAGCGGCGATGGCGGCGCGCAGCGCCTCGCTGCCGCGCGGGTCGCCATAGCCGAAATGGGCGGGGTCGGCCTGGGCCAGATGGCGCCGCATGAGGCGGCCGAGCTGGTTGAGCAATGCCGCATCCGGCAGGGTGCGGCCGATGGCGAAGGGCGCCTGGGGCGTGGGAGAGGGAGGCGCGGGCAGGGGAGTGGGCTCCGTCGGCCCCTGCGGCAACTGGGGCGCGACGAAAGTGCCGGCGCCGGTGCGGGCTTCCGCCAGCCCGTCGCTCAGAAGCTGCTCATAGGCGGCGATGACGGCGTTGCGGCGCAAACCGAGCTGGGCGGCGAGGACGCGGCTGGAGGGCAGGCGCAGCCCGGCGGGCAGCCGGCCGCCCAGGATGGCGGCGCGTAGCCCGGTATGCAGGCGGCTGGACTGATTGCCGCCGGTGCCTTCGAGCAGCAGCGGCAGGTCCGGCGCCGTCAGGGAAGTGGTCGGCAATTTCCGCTCCGGATTGGCCCTCGCGCCGACCAATTTCCCGGCGCAAGCATCCGCCTGTCAACCGAGGACCGCTGCCATGTCCGACACCGATGCGCCCGCCGATCCCCTGGCCTACCCGGTGGATGCCCGCAACCGCGTGAAGCGCCGCCACGACCGCGGCTTCTACGACCAGGAGACGGTGCACCGCCTGCTCGACGCCGCCGCGCTCTGCCATGTCGCCTATGTCGTGGACGGCCAGCCCTACTGCACGCCAACGCTGTTCTGGCGCGAGGGCACGCGGCTCTACTGGCACGGCAGCAGCGCCAGCCGGATGCTCCGCAACCTCGCCGAGGGGGAGCCGGCCTGCCTGACCGTGACGCATTTCGACAGCATCGTGCTGGCGCGCTGCGGCTTCAACCACTCGGCCGACTACCGCTCGGTGATGGCCTTCGGCCAGGCGCGGCTGGTAAGCGACCCCGAGGAGAAGCGCCGCGCCCTGGTGATGATGGTGGACCGCTTCTTCCCGCACCGCACGGCGGGGCTGCGCGCCAGCACGGAGCAGGAGATCAAGGCCACCGCGGTGATCGTCATGGAGATCGAGCGCGCCTCGGCCAAGATCCGCGCCAAGGGCGTGGCGGATGACGAGGAGGATTATGCCCTGCCGATCTATGCCGAGCGCCTGCCGCTGCGCACCGTCATCGGCGCGCCGGAACCCTGCCCGCGGCTGCGACCGGGGGTGGCGCGCTCGCCGGACTTGGTGGCCTATCGCGAGGGGCGCAGCCTGGAGGAGGCACTCTCGGAAGCCCATGCGGAGGCCTATCGCTAGGCCTGCCCTGCGGCAGCGGGCGGACACCGAAGTCTGAAAACTCTTTCATGCTTCTGTCGCCGCCCTTCCACCGTTCCTCTCCCAGATTGCAGGGCATCGCGGTGGGTCATCCCGCCGCCCGCAAACGAGAGGGACACGCCGCATGAGCAATCCAACGAACCGCCGCCGCAGCGTCGCTTTCGCCGCCCTCCTGCTGGCCGGCACGGCCCTGGGCGGGGGCGCCGGCTGGCTGGCCGCGCCTGGCCATGCCGAGGCCCAAAGCCAGACTCAGGGGAGCCCGGCGCAGACCCAGGCCGCGTCCCCCGAGGTCTCGGCGCCACAGGTGGCGCTGCCGGGCTTCGCCGACCTGGTGGCGCGGGTGAAGCCCGCGGTCGTCACCATCACCGCGACCGAGCGCGTCCAGGCCGAGCCCTTCCGCTCGCCCTTCCCTGAGGGCTCGCCGCAGGACCGTATGTTCCGCCGCTACTTCGGCGCGCCGGAGGACTCGCAGCCGCAGGCCGCGCAGGCGCTGGGCTCGGGCTTCATCATCGATGCCGAGGGGCACATCGTCACCAACAACCATGTCGTCGAGGGTGCCTCCTCGGTGAAGGTGACGCTGGATGACGGACGCGAACTGCCGGCCAAGATCGTCGGCCGCGACCCGCGCACCGACCTCGCCCTGCTGCAGGTGGATGCCGGCGACAAGCTGCCCTTCCTGAAGCTCGGCGACTCCGACAAGGCCCGCCCGGGTGACTGGGTGGTGGCGCTGGGCAACCCGTATGGCCTGGGCGGCACCGTCACGGCGGGCATCGTCTCGGCGCGTGGCCGCGACATCCACAGCGGCCCCTATGACGACTTCCTGCAGATCGACGCGCCGATCAACCGCGGCAACTCGGGCGGCCCTCTCTTCGGGCTGGACGGCTCGGTGATCGGCGTGAACACGGCGATCTTCAGCCCCTCCGGCGGCTCGATCGGCATCGGCTTCGCCATCCCGTCCAACCTGGTGAAGACGGTGGTGACGCAGCTCAAGGACAGCGGGCATGTCGAGCGCGGCTTCCTCGGGGTGACGACGCAGCCGGTGGACGCCGCCATGGCCGAGGCGCTGAACCTGAAGGAGGCCAACGGTGCGCTGGTGGCGCAGGTGCAGCCAAACAGCCCCGCCGCCGAGGCCGGCATCAAGGCCGGCGACGTGGTGACGGCGGTGGGCGGCACCCCGGTGCACAGCCCGCGTGACCTGGCGCGCCAGATCGCCTCCATGCCGCCCGGCGCCAAGGCCGAGCTGACCATGCGCCGCGGCGGCGACGAGAAGAAGCTGGAGGTGAAGCTTGCCGCGCTGCAGGACGAGAAGGCCAGTGCCGGCCGGCAGGGCGGTGACGAGGGCTCCGCCGAGCGCGGCAGCATCGGCGTCGGCCTGGCCTCAACCGACGAGGCGGCGCGCGCCGGTCTCGACCTGCCGCAGGGCACGCAGGGCGCGGTGATCACCCAGGTGCGCCCGGGCAGCCCGGCGGCCGCGGCGGGGCTGCAGGCAGGAGACGTGATCCTCGGCGTCGGCGACCGCGCGGTGAAGAGCCCGGAACAGGCGGCCAATGCGATCCGCGAGGCGCGCAGCGGCGGCAAGGGCGCGGTGGCGCTGCGGGTGATGCGCGACGGACAGCAGATCTTCGTCGCGGTGCGCGCCGGCCAGTCCGACAAGGGCTGAGTGGCGCCCTTTCCAGGGCGAGCGAGCAGGGCCGGGGGAAGGCGCTTCCCCCGGCCTTTCCCGTTCAGCACTTTCCTGTTCAGGCCTGGGGCGGCTGGCCGTTGGAGGCCGAAAGCCCGCCATCCACCGGCAGGTTCACGCCGGTGACGAAGCGCGCATCCTCGCTTGCCAGGAAGGCGATGACATCGGCGATGTCGGCCGGCTCGGCGGGGCGGCCGAGCGGGATGCGTTCCCTGAACTTCGCCACCAGCGTCTCGTCCTGCGCCATGTCCCTGGTGAGGTCGGTCAGGGTGAAGGTGGGATTCACCGCGTTCACCCGCACGCCCTTCGCGGCGAGGTCCATCGCCAGCGCGCGGGTGAAGTTGGTCACCGCGCCCTTGGCCGCGTTGTAGGCGCTCATCGCCCAGTCGCCGCCGATGCCCGAGACGGAGGAGACGTTGACGATGCAGCCCCTGCTCCTCAGGAGATGCGGCAGCGCGGCGTGGCAGCAGAGGAAGACGCCGTCCACATCCGTCGCCATCACCTTGCGCCAGTCCTCGAAGGTGAGTTCGCCGAACGGACCCGTGGTGGCCAGGCCGGCATTGTTCACGAGAACGTCGAGCCGGCCGAAGCGATCCACGGCGGCCTTGACCAGGGCCTCCACCTGCTGCTGATCGGAGACATCCGCCGTGTGCACCAGCGTGCGGGCCGGATCGAGATCCTGCGCGACGCGCTGCAGCTTCTCCGCGGTGCGGCCGGCGAGCACCACCATCGCGCCATCCCGCGCGAAGCGCCGCGCGGTGCCCTCGCCAATTCCCGAGCCGGCGCCGGTGACGAGCACCACCTTGCCGTCGAACTTCGCCATGGCCGTTCCTTTCGCTCTGCACTGTGGCGGGCAACGCGGGAGGCGGCTGCACGGTTGGGAGAAAGGTCGGGGGAATGAATTCCCCCGAGCCCCCCTCTTTTTTCGGTTCGTTTGGCGCGAAGAATGGCCTCGGCGGGACTCCGGGGGCGGAGCCATGCTGCGGGGATGCATGGCGCATGGCAGATCCAGCCGCTGGCGGAGCTTCCCGCCGGCATCGAGGCGCTGCGGGCCGGAGCCGTGGCCGAAGGGTTCCGCTTCATGGATCGCCTGGTCATGGATTGGCGCGCGGGCACGAACAGGTTCGACGGGGCGGGCGAGGTGCTGCTGGGCGCCTTCGACGGCGGCAGCCTCGTCGGTGTGGGCGGGTTGAACCGGGACCCTCACGCGGAGGAGGAAGGCGTGGGCCGGCTGCGGCACCTCTATGTCGCGCGGGCGGTCCGACGCCGGGGCATTGCCTCGCTCCTGGTCGGGCAACTGCTCAGGCGGGCGGAGGGCACCTTCCGAATCGTGCGGCTCAGGACGGAGACGCAGGAGGCCGCCTGCTTCTACGCCCGGCAGGGCTTCGCCTGCACGAAGAGCGAAACCGCCTCGCATCGGCTGATACTGCCCCGGCGACTGCCGCCGCCAGAAGGTTGATGGACACCCTCAGCACCGGCGCAACTGAAAGCTGACAGAAGAAGGAGGGGGTTTGGGGGAGTTCGCTTCCCAAAGCTTATTGTTCCGGCGCTTCGCCGCGTGTTGCGAACCAGGCGGCGGCGGCTTTCGCCTGATCCGGTGCCAGCCGCTCCGCGATGGTATGCATCAGCACGTTGAAGGGGCCGCCGCCGCGTTGGCCCGCGCGCCAGAGCGCGAGCTGGTTCTCCAGGTAGCCGGCATACTGGCCGTGCAGGCGCGGATAGGCCGGGTTGCGCGCCAGCGCGGCGGCGCCGTGGCAGGAAAGGCAGGCCGGCACGCCTTCCCCCGGGATGCCTTCGCGGGCGATGCGCTCGCCTTCGGCCAGCAGCGCGGGGTCGGCGCTCTGCGGCACGGGGAAGGCGGGCTGGCGCGCGTAATGGGCGGCGATCTCGCGCAGCGCGGCGGCGTCGGTGCGGGCGGCAGGAGGCTGCATGATGCCGCTGTGCCGCTTTCCCTCTGCGAAGGCCGCGAGGGCCTGGGCGAGATAGGTCTCGCTCTGGCCGGAGAGCACGGGGAAGGCGTCGTTGTCGCGGCCGCGCCCGTCGAGACCGTGGCAGCGGGCGCAATCGGCCATCTCCTCGCGCGCAAGGCCGCGCAGGCCGGCGGCGCCGAAGGCCTGGGCCTCCTCGCCCTGTTCCGGGCCATAGGCGAGGCGGCGGTATTCCTCCGGCGGCATGCCCGGCATGGCCTGCAGGAAGGCGACCATGGCCCAGACCTCGTCCGCCCGCTCGGGCGCCACCCAGGCGGGCATGCCGCTGTAGCGCACGCCGTGCTGCACGATGCGGAAGCGCTCCGCCGGCGTCCAGTCGCCGGGTTCCTGGACCAGGGGCGGTGGCGGCGGCAGGCTCTGCCGCATGACGGGGTTCTGCGGCTGGCCGGGCGCGCCGTGGCAGGGCGCGCAGCCGGTGGCGTAATGCCCGGCGCCGCGGGCGAGCAAGGCGGGGCTGGAGAGGTCCTCCGGCACCTCGACGGTGAGGGCATGGGTGCGCACGGAGCTGCGCATCACCCAGTGCAGGAACCACTCCGTCGCCGCCCAGTGGCCGCTGCTGGCGCCGATGGTCATGATCCCCGACCAGGCGAAGAGCAGCCCGCCCAGCAGCAGGACCATCAGGCCGAGCGCGGCGCGGCGGAGGGTGATGCGGATGGTCATGGGGCAGCCTCCTCGGCGGGGTCCTGCAGCAGCCGGGCCGCCAGCCAGAGCCCGCCGGCCAGGTAGGCGCCGCCGCCGGCCAGCAGCATCACCACGCCGCCGAGCGACTGGTCCTCCAGCTGGGTCAGGCCGAGGCAGGCGGGATGGTCGTAGAGCAGGCGCGGGGCGAGGGCGATCAGCGCGCCCAGCAGCGTCATGTGCATCGAGGTCAGCAGCAGGCCGATGATGCCGGCGGCCTGGCGGGGCCGGCGGTCGGCCTCGCCGGCGCCGAGGCAGGACAGCCAGACCAGCAGCGCGGCGAGCAGGAAGCTGCCCTGTTCCAGCGCCAGCATGGGGAAGGCACCGCGCGCGGCCTGGTGCGGCCCCGGCGCGTGCCAGCCCCAGATGGCGATGAACTCCAGGCCGGAGGCGACCACCGGGCCGAGCAGGTGGGGGAAGCGCCGCGTCGGGTCGAGGCGGGTGCCGCCGATGGCGATGGCGAGCAGCGGCGCGGCCAGCGCCACCACGCCCATATGCATGACCATGTGGCCGGTGAAGGAATGCTCGAAGACCAGCAGCAGCGGGCCACCCCAGACCAGCGCCAACACCAGCAGCGCGAGCGGCAGGGCGGGGGAGGCGAGGCCCCGCCCCATTAGCGGCAATCCGCGATGGTCAGCGCCGGCAGCGCGACGAAGATGACGCTGACGAAGCTGAGGGCGGAGAGCAGCAGGGTCGCGTAGCCCAGGAAATGCTGCCGCACCTCGGGCGTCGGGTCGGCATAGGGCGGATCGTCGGTGCCGAAGCCCCAGTGGCGCCGCGCCTGCAGCCCCGCCGTGACGATCAGCGCGAGCGCCAGGAGGGTGATGATCAGGATGATGATGCGCAGCGTGTGCAGGCTGGCGAAGATGTCCGCCGCCTTGGCGCAGGCGATGGCGGCGGCGACGTAGCAGGCCAGGAAATGGATCGCCCAGATCGCCGGCGGTGCCAGCAGGGTCCAGAGATCGGCGTATTTGCGATTGTAGATCAGCATGGCCGCCTCCTCATCCGACGAGCGGGAACAGCGCCACGGTGGCGAGCGTGACGTGGCCGGTGATGGCGGCGAAATGCCAGTAGAGCACGATGTTCTGGATATCGATGTCGTGCTCGCGGGTCAGCTTGCCGGCCAGGCTGCGGGCGGCGGCGTAGAGCTGCATGATGATGCCGGCGCCGTAATGCGCCGCGGCCCAGATCAGCAGCACCCAGACGGCGGCGGGGTAGGAATGGCTCTCCGGGTCGAGCCCGGCCTGCCACGGGCCCATCAGCATCGCCGCCGCGCTGCCCGCCGCGCAGAGCGCCGAGAGCAGCAGGCCCAGCCGCAGCCCGTTCGGCCGCCCGGCGGCGTTCTGCCGGCGCGCCCAGAGCATCAGGCCCCAGGCGGCCATGCTGGCGGCGAAGGCGAGGCCGGGCCAGAACAGGCCTGGGCCCAGCGGCACGCCGTTGGCGTCGAGCGGCGGGAAGACCGGCAGGATGGTCCAGTAGTAGAAATAGGCGAAGACCAGGCTGGCGAAGGCGGTCATGTCGCCGGTCATGGTGATGAACATCGCCCACCAGCCGACGGAATGCGGGCCGGAGGCGTAGAGCGGCAGCCGCGTGCCGTGGCCGACATCCTTGGCCTGCTTCTCCGGCACCAGCGCCGTGCCGGTCCAGAGCCAGGTCAGGATGGCGAAGAGCGCCGCCACGCCGAAGACCAGGCTGGTCCAGTAGAGATGGAAGGTGGTGAGGATGAACACCGCGCCGGTCAGCACCGCCGCGGCCATCGGCAGGAAGCTGTTGCCGGGCACGCGCAGGCACTGGATCGGCTTGGCGTCCAGCACCGAGGTCACCAGCGTCTCGCGCAGGCCTTCCTCGGCATCGGGGAGGTATTCGCGGCCTTCGTCCACCCGGCGCGGCAGGTCGGGGTCGTCCCAGAGCGGATAGCGCGAGGTGATGGCGGGCACGCTGCGCACGCCATAGTCCGGGCCCGGCAGCGGGTTCAGCCATTCCAGCGTGCCGGCGCCCCAGGTGTTGCGCGCCGCATTCGCGCGCTTGCGCCAGCCCCAGGCGGCATCCCAGGCGAAGAGCAGGACGCCGATCGCGAAGATCGCGGCACCCAGCGAGGAGATCAGGTTCAGCCAGTCCAGCCCCATGCCGCCGGGATAGGTGAAGACGCGGCGCGGCATGCCGCGCAGGCCGCTGAGATGCATGGGCATGAAGGCGATGTTGAAGCCGGCGAACATCAGCCAGAACACCCAGCGCGCCAGCCGGTCGGAGAGTTTTCGGCCGGTCATCAGCGGGAAATAGTAGTAGGCGCCGGCGAAGAGCGGCAGCAGCATGCCGCCGATCAGCACGTAGTGCAGGTGGGCGACGACGAAGTAGCTGTCATGCGCCTGCCAGTCGAAGGGGGCGATCGCCACCATCACGCCGGTCAGCCCGCCGATGACGAAGATGGCGAGGGAGCCGGCGGCGAAGAGCATCGGCGTCGAGGCGGTCACGCGCCCGGCCAGCATCGTGGCGATGAAGACGAAGATCTGCACGCCGGTCGGGATCGCGACGGCGGTGGAGGCGGCGGAGAAGAAGCCGATCGAGATGGCGGGCAGGCCGACGGCGAACATGTGGTGCACCCACAGCCCGAAGCTGAGGAAGCCGGTGCCCACCGCGGCCAGCACGATCCAGGAATAGCCGACGATCGGCCGCCGCGCGAAGGTCGGGATGATCATCGCCAGCAGCGCGATCGAGGGCAGGAAGACGATGTAGACCTCGGGGTGGCCGAAGATCCAGAACAGGTGCTGCCACAGCACCGGGTCGCCGCCGCGCTGCGGATCGAAGAAGGGCCAGCCGGCCAGCCGCTCCAGCTCGAACAGGATGTCGCCGGCGATCAGCGGCGGAAAGGCGAACAGGATCATCCCGGCGACGATCAGCACGTACCAGCAGTAGAGCGGGATCATGTTGATGCGCATACCGGGCGGCCGGCATTTCAGCACGCCGACGATCAGCTCCACGGCGGCGGCGATGGAGGCGACCTCGATGAAGGACAGGCCGAGCAGCCAGATATCGGCGCCGATGCCGGTGACGCGCGTGTCGGTGGTCAGCGGCGGGTACATGAACCAGCCGGCATCCGGCGCCGCGTTGAAGAAGATCGAGCCGCAGACGAAGATCCCGCCGATCAGGAAGCACCAGTAGCCATAGGCGGAGAGGCGCGGGAAGGGCAGGTCGCGCGCCGCCAGCATGGTGGGCAGCAGCAGGATCGCCACGGCCTCGAAGATCGGCACGGCGAAGAGGAACATCATCGCCGTGCCGTGCAGGGTGAAGGCCTGGTTGTAGAGCGGCGCGGAGAGCAGGTCGTTGTCGGGCACGGCGAGCTGCGCGCGTACCAGCAGCGCCAGCGCGCCGGCGAAGAGGAAGAACAGGAAGGAGGTGGCGGTGTACCAGATGCCGACCTCGGTGTTGTTCACCGCCGACCAGTAGCGCCAGCCCGGCGCCGAGGCCCAGGTGGTGCTCAGCCGCTCCTCCTGCGCCCGGCGGCGCGCCAGGTCCTTGTCCTTCGCGCGCGTCCCGTCGCTCATCGCAGCGTTCCCAGCCAGGCCGCGATCGCGGCGATTTCCGTCTCCGGCAGCATCCCGAAGCCGGGCATTAGGGCGGCGGGCTTGATCTCCCGCGTGTGGGCGATGAAGCGCTCGCGGTTCGCCTGGGTGTTCTCCAGGATGCCGGCGCCCAGCATCGGGCGGCCGGCGAGATGCGTCAGGTCAGGCCCGACGCGCCCCGCCGCCGGGGTGCCGCGCACGGCGTGGCAGGCGCCGCAGCCGTTCTTCAGGAACAGCGCCCCGCCCTCCTCGGCCGGGGCCTCCGCCGGCGCGGCCTCCCGCGCCAGCCAGGCTTCGAAGGCCTCGGGCTCCATGACCTCGACGGTGAAGGCCATCAGCGCATGGGAGGCGCCGCAGAACTCGGCGCAGGCGCCGCGGAAGTGGCCGGTGCGGGAGGGCTCCAGCACCAGCCGGTTGGTGCGGCCGGGGATCATGTCCATCTTGCCGGCCAGGGCGGGCACCCAGAAGGAATGGATCACGTCCGGGCTGGTGAGCCGCAGCTCCACCCGCTGGCCGACCGGCAGGCGCAGCGCATTGGCGCTTTCCACCGGCGCGCCGCCGCCCGGCGGGTGGTAGCGCACCCGCCACCAGAACTGCTCGCCCTGCACCTCGACCAGCAGCGGGCCGCCCGGCGCGCGCAGCGCCGGCATCAGCAGCAGGGAAGGGACCAGCAGCGCGCAGAGCAGCAGCGTCGGCCCGATGGCGCCGGCCCAGAGGATCAGTCGGCCGGCATTGCGCGGCCGCCAGGGTGCCTGCCGCGGCCGGCTGGCGTAGCGGGCCAGCCCCAGCACCGCCGCCCAGAGCAGCGCGGCGGCAGCCAGCATGACCCAGAACAGGCGCGCAACCGCATCCGCCTCGAACCCCGCCGGATCGAGCGCGGATTGCACGCCGCTGCATCCCGCCAGCGCCGGCAATGCGAGCAGCACCCCGCCGCGGCAGCCTCCCATCCTCACGCGCATCATTCCCCCGGCGGCGCGGAAGCGGTCGTGCCACGCCATGGCCGGGGCAACGCCAGCGGGAGGGATGGGTTGCGGCGTTGTAATGCGCCGCGCCGGAGCCGATGCCCCTCGGGCTCAGCCTCAGCCTCAGCCTCAGCCTCAGCCTCAGCCTCAGCCTCAGCCTCAGCCTCAGGCGCTCGCGCCGCTTTCGGCGGGCGCCGGCTCCGCCGCCAGCAGCGCCGGATCGGCCTGGTTCAGCAGGCTGAGATGCAGGCGCTGCACCGCCGCCGCCACCGCGGCGTCCAGGCCGGGCTGGCCGTAATAGGTGCCGCGGATGTGCAGCATATGCGTGATGCAGCGCAGGAAGCCCTCCCGCAGCGCCGGATCGGGCGGCGTCGCCTCGGTCCAGAAGCGGTCCAGCGGGCCGGCGAAGACCAGGCCGGGAATGCGGTAGAGCGCCTCGCCGAGCGCGAAGGTCGGCCGGCGATCGAGGATGGAGCGCAAGCCCACGGTGCTGTTCACCGTGACCGTGCCCTGCACCTCCTCGACGATCGCGCCCAGATTGCCGCCGCCGAGATAGTGCATCCGCCCCTCCAACCCGAACTCGCGGGCGATGCGGCGGCTGCGGCGCTTCCAGTTCTTCAGCCCGGGGTCCAGCGGGTGGACCTTGACCAGGAGATGGGCATTGCCCGGGGCATGGGCGGCGAAGCTCTGCGCCACCTCGCGCAGGACGCTGTCGAGGTCGCGGTACTTGGAATAGGCGCGGATGGAGAAGTCCGTCTCCATCTGCATGGCCATCAGGAAGAGCGGCCCGGTGCCCATCAGCTCCTGCAGGATGGCCTCGGCCCGGCGATTGGCGACGCCGCGCCGCAACAGCCGCCAGGCCACGCCCAGGTAGACCGGGATGGGATGATGGAGCTGATGGCTCGCATAGTGCCGGAAGGGCCAGGGCAGCAGGCTGGCGAGGTGGTAGAGGATGTCCCACCGCGCCTGCATCGGGAAGCTGTCCCGGTACTTCGTGTCGAGCTCGGGCGGGGGCAGCCGGGCGCCCAGGCGGATGATCTCCGCCGGATCGCGGGTGAAGCGGCTGGCGGCGTTCATGCCATCGCGCTCCAGCACGATCCAGTCCGGGCGGATATAGCCGAAATCCGTCACCGTCACGCGCACGCCGCGTGTCTCGGCGGCGGCGATGGCGACCTTGTTGTAGGGGCGCTGCTCGCCGAGCAGGACCATGTCAGTGATGGCGTGCCGGTCGAGGAAGTCGGCGATGAAGGCCGGCCATTCGGCGGGGCGGCCGCGGAAATCCACCGCGCCCGGACCACGCCAGAACAGGCGGTCGCCCAGGTTCAGGTTGATGCGGTGGACCATATGGCCCCGTTCCCGCAGCCCGGCGCCCACGCGAGAGAAGAAGGGGGAGATCGGGCCCTGCAGGAAGAGGAAGCGTTTTGCTGCCGTTGGTTCTTGGGCCGACATTGTGTGTTTCGTTCAAAGCGGCTCGGACACGTCCTGTCAATTCCGGCCGCGCGGCGCAGTCTGCCAGACAACGTCTTACAAAAAGGTAAAAAAATCCTCCGGCCGCAAAATCCTTCGGCTTCAGCTTCAGCCACCCTGCCCTTCCAGAGGGGATGGCGGAAGCGCGCATCCGCAAGGTTCTGGCTGAAGCCAGGTTCGGCGAGCGGACTCCCCCAAACCCCCTCCTTTTCCTGCCGGTTTTCGGCTCCGGCCTCGGCAAGGGCCATCCTGTCGCCGGCAGCTGCCGAGGCGGCTTCCGCCCTGGCGTGAGCGCGCGCGGCCCGCGCGGACAAAACTGACAGAAAAAAGAAGAGGGGGTTCTGGGGGAGAATTCATTCTCCCCCGGCTCTGCCTTCCGCGGCTTCGAGGACAGACCTGGCCTCTGGCGCGCTGTGGCCCGTGTTCACGGCGGGATTGGAACGACTCCGGCGACCTGCGGCCAGCGAAGCGCGGTCAACGTGACCAACCGGAAGAAGGAGAGCAAACAGATGCGCTGCGTTTGGCGGGCGTTCGTCGTTTCCGGGCCTTCATCGTCCCAAATCGGCCGACCATAGCCGCCAGTGCCCGCTCACCGGGGCGGGCAGCCGCGCCATGGCCTGTAGCATGGCGGTGTTGTGGGCGAGGATCCAGGAGATCTCCACCCGCTGCCAGCCGCGCCGCTCGGCATGGTCGATGGCGGCGCTCAGCAGCGCCCCCATGGCATAGGCCGAGACCGGATGCCCCCGCCAGGCCCGGCGGATGCCGAGCATGGGCATGCGGGCGCTGTCCGCTCCGCCGGCCAGGGCGTGCAGCATCCGCGCCCAGCCCCAGGGCAGCAGCCGCCCGTCCAGCCGCGCGGCGGCGGGCTCGATGTTCGGGATCAGCGAGGCGACGCCGATCGGCTCGCCCCGCCACTCCGCGAAGAAGACGGCGCCGCGCAGCAGCAGCGGCCGCAGCAGCCGGGCCATGGTCGCCGCCTCGGCGGCGGAGACGGGCAGCGCACCCCAGTTCTCCGCCCAGGCGTCGTTGAACAGGTCGCGGATCAGGCCGATCTCCGCATCCAGGCGGCTGGCCCGCAGGCGCCGTACCTGAAGCTCCGAGCGGCCGGGCCAGCGCGCCAGCAGGGCGGCGAAGCGCGGCCGGTGGGCTTCCTCGGCGAGGTCGAGGGTGCAGGCGAGCAGGTCCATCTCCCGCGCCAGCCCGGCGGCGTCGAGCATCGGCGGCAGCCAGGGCGGGTTGCGTGGCATGCGCGGCATGGGCAGGGCCCCGCCTTCCAGCAGCGCGCCGACCTCGTGGTTGATGGTGAAGGAGAGCGGCCCGCGCATCCGCGCCGCGCCCTGGGCGGCCAGCCAGCCCCGTGCCGCGCCCAGCAGCGCCTCCAGTACCGCCGGGTCCTGTTCCAGCGCCAGGAAGCCGAAGCCGCCGACACCCTGGCTGGTCGCACCGTCGCGCGGCCAGGCGGCGGCGATGCGGCCCAGCGGGCGGCCATCGCGGAAGGCCAGCCAGCGCGGCACCGACCACTCGGCCAGGGCGGCGTTGAAGCCAGGATCGAAGATGCGGCGGGTATCGGCGAAGAGCGGCACCGACCAACCGGCGGCGGCTCCGCCGAGTTGCGCCGGCAGGCGGACGAAGAGCTCGGCCTCCGCCGCGCTGGCGACGGGGCGGATCTCGACCGGCCCGGCCATGCGGGGCCTTATCGCGCCAGGCCGGCCGGCAGGCTCTCCACCCGGCCGACGCTGGCCACCGCCTCGATCAGGGCCTCGGCGGCGCGGTCGAGATCCTCCGGCGTGTGCTCGGCCGAGACGAAGAAGCGCAGCCGGGCGGACTGCTCGGGCACGGCGGGGAAGACCACCACCTGGCTGGTCACGCCGCGCTCCAGCAGCGCCGAGGCCACCTTGGCCGTGCGGACGGAGGAGCCGAGGATCACCGGCACGATGGCGGCGCCGAGGCTGCCACCGGTGTCGAAGCCGCGCGCCTTCAGCCGGTCCCGCAGGCCGGTGCCATTGGCCTGCAGCCGCGCCACGCGCTCCGGCTCGGCCCGCAGGATGCGCAGCGACTCCAGCGCGGCGGCGGCCAGGGGCGGCGCCAGCGCCACGGAATAGACCGAGCCCGGCGCGGTGTGGCGCAGCCAGTCGATCACGTCGGCCCGGGCGGCGATGTAGCCGCCGCAGGCCGCGAGCGTCTTGGAGAGCGTGCCCATCCAGAGATCGACGCCAGCGGGGTCCACGCCCTGCGCCTCGGCCACGCCGCGCCCGGTGCGGCCGAGAACGCCGAGACTGTGCGCCTCGTCCACCATCAGCCAGGTATCATGCCGGCGGGCGATCGCGATGCAGCGGGCGAGGTCGGGGCTGTCCCCGTCCATGCTGTAATGGCCCTCGACCAGCAGCATGGCGCGTTGGGCTCCGCGCCGGGCGGCGGCCAACTCGCGCTCGGCGGCGGCCAGGTCGTTGTGGGCGAAGGGGATGCGGCGGGCGCCGGAGAGGCGGATGCCCTCGGTGCAGGAATTGTGGATCGCCGCGTCATGCACCACCACGTCCCGCGGGCCCATGATGTGGCCGATGGTGGTGACGTTGGTGGCATGGCCGGAGACGAAGGTCAGCGCCGCCTCGGCGCCGTGCCATTCGGCCAGCGCCGCCTCCAGCTCGCGGTGCAGGGCGCGCTCGCCGGCGGTGATGCGCGCGCCGGAGGGCGAGACGCCGTAGCGGTCGATCGCCGCCTTGGCCGCCGCCTGCACGCGCGGATCGCCGTTCAGGCCGAGATAGTCGTAGCTGGCGAAGTTCACCACCTCGCGGCCACGGATGCGGCTATGCGCGCCCGCCCGCCCGTCATGCTGCTGGAAGAGGGGGCTCTCCAGGCCGAGCGACTCGAGCGCCGTGCCCAGCAGGGCGAAGTCCCGCATGCCCGGCAGGGTGGTGAAGTCGCGCGCGCTGCCGGCCTCGGGGCGCGGCGCCTCGCTGCCGCGGCGCTTCGAGAGCCGTGCCAGCAGCGCCATGCGCGCGGTGGCGGAAAGCCCGCCGCTCATTCGGCGGCCTCCGCGCGCGCTTCGCTCGGCTCGAACTGCTCGACGAGATGCGCCACCACCTCCTCCACCGGCTGGCCGCCGGCCAGCCCCTCCGACAGCTTGCGCGCCAAAAGGTCGATGGTCAGGTCCTCCGTCACCGAGGCGAGCGGCACCGCCATGCCGAGCCGCTGCTCCAGCGCGCCACGCAGCTCCAGCCCGCCCAGGCTGTCCAGCCCGAGCCCGGCCACGGGTGCGTCGGTGGGCACCGCCTCGGCGGGCAGGCGCAGGATGCGGGCGATCTCCTCCCGCACCGTCTGGCGCAGCAGGGCGCGCGCGGCCTCCGGGGCAAGGGTCAGCAGGTGCTCGCGCAGGGCGCCGGTCTCCGCCGCCGCCTCGGCGCGGCCGCGCACCGCCTCGAAGAGCGGCTCCTCCAGCAGGGGCAGGGCCAGCCGCGCCTCGCGCCAGCCGACGCGGGCGAGGCCGAGCACCGGTGCGCCACTGGCCAGCATGGCCGGGAGGGCGGAGAGCGCCTCGGCCGCCGCCATTGGCTCCACACCGAGGCGGCGGGCCAGGGTCTCGGCGGTGGCGGTTTGGGTGGCCAACACGCCGGCATCGGCGATCGGCCCCCAGCCGACGGCGAGCGCCGGCAGCCCCCCGGCCTGGCGGCGGCGGGCCAGCGCCTCCAGCGCGGCATTGGCGGCGACGTAGTTGGCCTGGCCGGGATTTCCCATCGCCGTGGTGGCGGAGGAGAAGAGCAGGAACAGGGTGATCGGGTCCTGCCGGGTCAGCCGGTCCAGGTTCTCGGCCGCCGCGAGCTTGGGCGCCAGCACGGCGGCGAAGCGGCGGGCATCGAGGGCGGTGGCGGCGGCGTCGTCGAAGACGGCGGCGGCCTGCACCACGCCGACCAGCGGCGGCCCCTCGGCGCGGATCTCTGCCAGGGCGCGGGCCAGGGCGGCCTCATCCGCCGCATCCGCCGCGTGGATGGTGGCGCGGGCGCCGAGCGCGGCCAGGGCGGTGACGGCGGCCTCCGCACCCGGCGCGGCACCGCCGCGGCGGGAGAGCAGCGCGAGGTCGGTCGCGCCGCGCGCGGCCAGCCACTTGGCGCATTCGAAGCCGAAGCCGCCGGTGCCGCCGACCACCAGGATGGTGCCGGCGGGTGGCGCCCAGGTGGCGGGATCGGGCCTGGTGGCGGGCTGCGCGGGGGCCGGCGGCGGCGTCAGCACCAGCTTGCCGATCTGCGCGCTGGCCTGGAGGGTGCGGAAGGCGGCCTCCACCGCCTCGGCCGGGCGGCGGGCATGGGGCAGCGGCCGCAGCTCGCCGGCGGCGAAGCGGGCGGCGATCTCCTGCAGCAACTCGCGCGCCAGGGCGGGGCGGGCCTTGGGCAACTGGTCCACGTCCACGCCGAAATAGGTGAGGTTGTTGCGGTAGGGCCGCAGGCCGACGCGGCGGTTCTCGAAGAAGTCGCGCTTGCCCAGCTCGACGAAGCGGCCGAAGGGCTTCACCAGCGCGAGGCTGCGCTCCATCGCCTCGCCGGCCAGCGAGTTCAGCACCACGTCCACCCCTTCGGGCCAGGCGGCGCGCAGGCGGTCGGCGAAGCCGGGGTCGCGGCTGTCCAGCACCAGCTCGGCTCCGGCGGCGCGCAGGAAGGCGCGCTTGGCGGGGGTGCCGGCGGTGGCGGCGACCCGCGCCCCTGCGGCGCGCGCCACCTGCAGCGCGGCGAGGCCGACGGCGCCGGCGCCGCCATGGATCAGCACCGTCTCGCCCGGCCGCAGCGCGGCGCAGCGCTCCAGGGAATAGACAGCGGTGAGGAAGGCAACCGGCACGGTGGCGGCGGCGGCGAAGTCGAGCCCCGCCGGGATGCGGGCGATCGCTTCCACCCGCGTGCGGGCGCGGCTGGCGAGCGCGGCGGGGGCGAAGCCGAAGACCGCCTCGCCGGGCTGGAAGGGGCTGCCGGGGCCGGCCTGCTCGACCACCCCCGCCATCTCCATGCCGAGGGTCGGGCCGGCGAAGCCGTGGACCAGCGCCTCCTCCGGCAGCAGGCCCTGGGCCCACATCAGGTCGCGGAAATTGAGACCGGCGGCCTCGACGCGCACCACCACCTCGCCCGCGCCAGGGGCGGGCAGGTCCAGCGGTTCCCAGGCCAGGCTGCCGAGCTGGCCGGGCTGGCGGATGGCCAGCACGGCCGGACCCTGTGGCGGGGCTGGCGGGGTGGCGCCGGGGCGCAGCCGGGACACCAGCCGGGCCTTGGGCGCCAGATGCAGCTCCGGCTCCGGCTCGGGCGCGATGCCGAGCAGTTCGGGCAGCAGGCTGGCGGCGGCGGCCGGGGGGGCGAGCGCCCCGTCCAGGCTGATGCGGCGCGGCTTCAGCTGCGGCATCTCATTGGCCAGCACGCGGCCCAGGCCGAGCAGGGCGGCGGCTTCCGGCAGGGTTTCCGCGTCGCCCGTGACCAGGGTGAAGCCGGCGGAGCGGCCGTGCGCGGCCTCGGCCAGGGCGGTGACCTGCGCCAGGGTGGCGGGCAGGGCCTCCTGCGACGGCGCGGCGAGCACCACCAGCGCGGCCCCCGCGAGGGTGCGCGGCGGCTGGCTGGCGGCGGCTTCCAGCGGCTGGGCGGTGACGCGCGCGCCGGCCGAAACGAGGGCTTCCGCCAGGGCGTCGCGGGTGGCGGCGCTGGCGGCGTCGGCATGGATCTGGAAGGCGGCGGTGGGGGCGGCCGCCGCGGTTGGGGTTGCCGCTGCGGCGCGGCGGGCCGTCAGCAGGAGGGCCGGCCAGGGGGCGGAGCCGAGGGGCGCTGTCCAGGCGCGCGCCCAGTCCGGCATGGCGCCGGCGCCCTCCCAGGTGGCGGTGTCCGGCGGGGGGGCGCCATCCGCAGACGCTTCGGGGTCCTGGCCGCAGGCGAAGCTCCAGGCGCGGCCGGGCAAGGGCTCGGCCAGCAGCAGCGTGCCGCCGGGCGCCAGCAGCGGGGCCAGCGCCGGCAGCAGGGCGGCGCCCCGCCCGCTGCGGGCGGCGGCGGCGATGCCCACCACCAGATCCGCCGTGAGGTCCGGGGCGGGGCCAGGGGCAGCGGGGTCCCAGGCCTCGAAATGGAAGGCGATGCTTTCGGCCTGTGCCGGAATGAAGGCGGCGCGGGCATCGCCCGGCGCGCCGGTGGCAACGTAGCGGACCGGCTTGCCACTGGCCTCCAGCACGGCCAGCAGGGCGCGGGTCAGAGCGCCGCCCTGGGTGCCCACCTCCAGCACCCGCAACGGCCGCCCGGCGGGCCAGGCGGCGGCCAGGGTGGCCACGGCGCGCGCCAGCACCGCCGCCAGCCGCTCGAAGCCGGCCGCCTCGGGCGCGGGCAGCAGCCTTTCGGAAGGCGCCGCGCCGCCGAGTGCGGCGGGCAGGCGTTCGGCCGCATGGGCCAGCCAGGCCAGCTCATGCGCCAGGGTGGGCGCCTCGGCCAGCACGGTCTGCCAGATCTCGGCCGGTGGCGGCAGCTCGCCCTCGGGCGCGAGCCGCCAGCCGGCCGGCGTCGGCTCGGCCAGCCCGTCCTCGGCCAGCGCGCGCAGCAGGCCAAGTGCATAGGAGCTCAGCCCGGGCAGCGGCAGCAGGCCCTTGGCGTCCGCGCGGGCATGCAGGGCGGCATGCGCGCTGGCGGACACATAGCCCTCCAGCAGCAGCGCCGCCTCGGAAAGGTCCTGCGCCGCATCCTCGGCCAGGGCGGCGCGGGTGACGGCATCGAGGTCGGGCAGCCGGTCCGCGGCGGAGGGAAGCGCCAGCGCCGGCTGCGGCACCACGCGGAACAGCGCCTCTCCGATGCCGCGGCGGGCGGTGAGCGGGATGCGCTGCATCCAGCCATCCTCCAGCCAGGCCACCACCTGGCCGCTGCCGTCGCGCAGCGCCAGGCTGTATTGGCCGCTGCGCGCGCCTTGCCGGAGCAGGCGGAGCTCGCCGCTCACCGGTACCGGGGCGTCCCGGCGCAGCACCAGCCGGCCGAAGCGCACCGGCACGACGGCGCTGCCATCGGCCTCGGCGCCTGCGCCGAGCAGGCTGACCAGGCCCTGCAGGGCGCCGTCCAGCCGCACCGGGTGCAGCAGCCAGCCGGCCGCATCGGGCGGCGCGGCTTCGGGCAGGGTGAGCCGCACCTCGGCGGACCGCCCATCGGCGCTGCGCCGCACCCCGCGCAGCGCCTGGAAGGCGGGGCCATAGTCGAGCTGCAGGCGGCGCGCGGCGGCCAGCGCCTCGGCGCCGCTCAGCGCCGTGCCCGGCTCGCCATGCGAGGGGACGGCCTCCGGCAGGGCGGCGGGGGTCGCCGCCGCCACCTGGCCGCGCGCGTGCAGCGTCCAGCCCTCCGCCGAGAGGCGCGGGCGGCTCTCCAGCAGGAGGGTGTTGCCCTCCGGCTCCAGCGTGCAGCGCAGCTCGCGGGCGCTCTCGGCGGCCAGCGGCAGGGCGCGCAGGATCTGGAACTCCCGCACCTCCAGCGCCGGCGCCTCGGGGAAGCGCAGGGCGGCGGCGGCGAGCGCCATCTCCAGCATGGCGGCGGCGGGCAGCACCGGTTCGCCGCCCAGGCGGTGGTCGGCCAGCCAGGGCTCCAGTACCGTGTCCAGCAGGCGCGACCAGCGCAGCGGCTCCTGGCCCTGGCGGAAGCCGAGCAGCGGGTGATCCTGCACGGCGTCGGTCAGGCGGATGGATTCGGCGGTGGCGGGGAACCAGTGGCGTTGCCGCTCGAAGGGCGTGGGCGGCAGGCCGCGCCAGGCGGCCGGTCCCGCGAAGATGGGCGCGGCGCGCGGGTCGGCCCCGGCGGCGAAGGCGCGGTCGGCCAGGGCGGGGAAGGGGTCGCCCGGCGTGTCGCGGCGGGAGAGGCTGGGCAGCACCGCCGCCTCGGTCTCGGCGGCGCGCAGGCTATCGCGCAGATAGGCCTGCAGCACCGGATGCGGGCCGATCTCGATGAAGAGCCGCGCGCCCGCCGCCGCGGCGGCCTGCACGGCGGCCTGGAAGCGCACCGGGGCGCGCAGGTTGCGCCACCAGTACTCGGCATCGAGCGCCGCGCCGGGCAGCCGCGTGCCGGCGACCGAGGAGAGGAAGCCGCATCGCTCCGCCTGTGGCGCGAGGCCGGCGAGGTCGGCGGCGAGCGCGGCGCGCACCGGGTCCATGGCGGCGGAGTGGAAGGCATAGTCGAGGTCGAGCCGCACGGCGGGCCAGCGGCGGGCCTTGGCCTCGGCCACCAGCCGGTCGATCGCCGCTTCCGGGCCGGCGAGGGTGAGCGAGTCGGGGGCGTTGTAGGCGGCGATCTCGGGCCGCCAGCCCGCTGCGTCGGACGGGCAGGCGGCGAGCAGGGGAGCGATGGCCTCGGCGGAGGCGCCGACCGCCGCCATGCGGCCAAGGCCGCGCTGGCGGTGCTGCGCGCGGGAGCGGGCCACCACCAGCCGCGCCGCCTGCGGGAGGTCGAGGATGCCGGCGGCATGGGCGGCGGCCACCTCGCCGACGGAATGGCCGAGGCAGAGATCGGGCCGCAGCCCCCGCTCGGCCAGGGCGGCGAGGATGCCGAGCTGCACCAGGAAGAGCAGCGGCTGCGCCATGTCGGTGCCGGCGAGCTGCGCGGCGGTGGCGCCCTCGGCCAGAACGGCGGCGCCGGACCAGCCGGCGAGCGGCGCCAGCACGGCGTCGGCCGCCTTCACGGCGCGGCGGAAGGCGGCGCTGTGCGCCATCGCCTCGCGCGCCATGCCGGCGAACTGCGCGCCATTGCCGGAGAAGACGAAGGCGACCGGGCCGGGGCGGGCCAGCCCCTCGGTCACGCCCTCCGGGCGCTTGCCGGCCAGCCAGTCGCCGAGTTGCGCGGGCAGGCGGGCGGGGGCGCCGCGCAGCAGCAGCCGGTGCGGGTGCAGGTCGCGGTGGCGCACGGCGCCGCGCAGCAGGGCGGGGGTGGCGGGTTGTTCCGACAGCCGTGCCTGCCAGGAGGTGGCCAGGGCCTTCAGCGCGGCGGCGGAGCGGGCGGTCAGCACCAGCGGCGGCGCTTCCTCGCCTTCCGGCGTGCTGGGCGGGAGGGCGGCAGGCGGGGCGGCGAGCAGGGCGGTGGCGTTGGTGCCGCCGAAGCCGAAGCTGTTCACCCCCGCCACGGCGCCGGGCGGCAGCGCCAGCGGCTCCAGGGCGGTGGGGACGCGGATGTTCAGCGCGCCGAAGTCGATCTGCGGGTTGGGGGTGTTGAAGTGAAGGTTGGGCGGCAGGGCGCCGCGCTCCAGCACCAGCATCGCCTTGAGCAGCCCGGCCATGCCGGAGGCGGGCTCCAGATGGCCGATATTGGTCTTGATGGAGCCGACCGGCAGCGGCGTGCCGCGCGGCTGGCCCAGGGTGGTGCCGATGGCCCAGCATTCCGCCGGGTCGCCCACCTGGGTGCCGGTGCCATGCGCCTCGAAATAGGCGAAGTCCTCCGGCGCCACGCCGGCCTCGGCCAGCACCCGGCCGATCAGCCCGGCCTGCGCCTCGCGGTTCGGCAGGGAAAGGCCGATGGTGCGGCCGGCGGCATTGGTGCCGGTGGCGAGGATGAGGCCGCGGATGGCGTCGCCATCGGCCAGGGCGGCGGCGAGCGGCTTCAGCACCACGAGGCCGGCGCCCTCGCCGCGCACATAGCCGTCGGCCGCGGCGTCGAAGGCCTGGCAGCGGCCGCGTGCGGAGAGCATGCCGGCGCGGGAGAAGCCGGTGAAGGCAAAGGGGGAGAGCAGCAGCTGCACGCCGCCCACCAGCGCCGCCTCGACCCGGCCGGCGCGCAGGGCGGCGACCGCCGCGTCCAGCGCCACCAGGGAAGAGGAGCAGGCGGTGTCCACTGTCTGGCCGGGGCCGCGCAGGTCGAAGACGTTGGTCAGGCGGTTGGCCAGGATCGACAGCGTGTTGCCGGTCATGAAGTAGCGGTCGGCGCCGGAGACGTCGCCCAGCCGCAACTCGGCATAGTCGGTCGAGGAACCGCCGACCCAGACGCCGACGGCGCGGCCGGCGAGCCGGCTGGCCGGCCAGCCGGCATCTTCCACTGCCTCGGCGGCGACTTCCAGCAGCAGGCGCTGCTGCGGGTCCATCTCCGCCGCCTCGCGCGGGGAGAGGCCGAAGGCAGGGGCGTCGAAGCCGCTGATCTCGCCGAGATGGCCGGCGGCGAAGCTGTAGCTGCGGCCAGGCTCGGTCTTGCGCGGGTGGTGGAAGGCGGCCTGGGTGAAGCGGTCCGCGGGCAGGGTGCCCACGGCGTCGCCGCCGCGCGCCAGGAGGTCCCAGAGGCCTTCCAGGTCGGGGGCGCCCGGCAACCGGCAGGCCGCCCCCACGATGGCGACGGCGTCGGCGTGGCGCGCGGCGCCAGGGAGACTGGGTCCTTTGGTCACTTCCATCTGCTCAGTCGGCCGTTTTGGGCGGCTGCGCGCTTGCGGGGCAACAGGTCCCGCCTGCGTATGGCCGCTCGCCGGGGGTGCGGGCGAGCGCCCGCCACCCCGCCGCGTTCATGACACGGCTTCATCCCGCGCTGCAACAAGGCCGCCCGGCTGCCCGGCCCAGCCCTTGTCGCGGCGCCCGCCCCAGCGGGAGGGCAGGCCTTGGGCGGCGGCCGGCCTCGGCGCCGGGCGCGGCTGGGCCGGCTCGGTCACCTGGGCCAGCAGCCCGTCCACCAGGCGGAAGTGGTCCTCCCAGTGCGGCGCCCTCCAGCCTTCGAGCCGCTGGAGCTGCGCGCTGCGCCGGTCGCTGTCCAGCGCGGCATAGTCGGCCACCGCCTGGCGCCAGGCCTGGCCGTCCAGCGGGTCGAGATAGTCCGGCACCTGGCCGCCCACCTCGCGCAGCGCCGGCAGGTCGGAGCAGACCGCCGGCACCCCCATGGCCAGCGCCTCGGCGAGCGGCAGGCCATAGCCCTCGGCGAAGGAGGGGAAGAGCAGCGCCCGCGCCCCTTGCATCAGCTCGGCCACCATCCGGTCGGGCAGCTGGCCGACCTCCTGCACCACCCCGTGCAGCGCCGTGCAGCGCTCCAGGATGTCGATGATATTCTCGTTCTCCCAGCCGCGCTTCCCGATGATCAGCAGGCGCGGCGTGGCGGCGCCCTGGACGCGGGCCAGCTCCCGCCAGAGATGCAGCAGGAGGAGGTGGTTCTTGCGCGGCTCGATGGTGCCGAGGGCGATGAAGTAGGGCTCCAGCGGCGTGGTCGGGACGGCGCGCTCCAGCGTGTCGATGCCGAGCGGCGCGACCAGCACCGATGGCGGCCGGCTGCGGCCGTCCAGATGCGGCTCCAGCGCGGCGGCGGTGGCCGCCGAGTTGACGATCACCCCATCCGCCAGCGCGGCGGTGGTGGTGATGCGGCGCAGATGCTTCTCGGCTTGGCCGGGGCGGGCATATTCCGGATGCGTCACCGGGATCAGGTCGTGGATCAGGGGCACGAAGGCGCAGCCGGCGCGGCGCAGCGCCTCGATCGGGCCGCTGCGGTCCAGCGCCTGGTGGGAAACCAGCAGGAAGGCGAGCCGGCGCCGTGAATGCAACAGGCGGGCGAGTTCGGTGCGGCCGAAACCGAGCAGCAGCCGCCCGCGCCCGAGCGCGCCGATGCGCGCGGCGCGGCGGAAGGCGGGGCTGTTGGCGATGCCGGCGCCCCAGGCCTCGGTGAGCGCCGCCACCAGGTCCGCCACCAGGCGGCGCGGCAGCATGGCGAAGCCGCCCTGCACTTCCTGCCCCACGAAGGAGCAGCGCTCCGGCGGCGCCTGCAGCCAGTGGCGCGCATAGGCCAGCTCGACGCGGTCAATGCCCGAGGGAGTCCGCTTGCGCCCGCATCCCAGCAAGCGGGAGACGTCCAGGATCACATGCGGGCCATTGTGGCGCGGCTCAACGGGCATTATCGGACCTCAGGGAGCACGACCTCGCCGCAGCACGAAACCATCGCGCCAGCGGAACTATGCTCGCCGGAATTCTACGTTGCGGATGCGAAGACGACACTCTACACAATCTTGTGTAGAATGCTTACGGCGTCAATTGCAATCGCAACGTCAGTTCTGGCCCATCTTTTTCAGTCTTAATATTCAGAAATAGCTCGGTTTTTCCGCGCCCTCAGCGTGGCCGTCTTCAATCGGCATCGGGCGCGATGACATTGCTGTTGCGTCCCTCAACCAACACGTCCCGCATGGTCTCGGCGCTCTTGCGGCGGATGTCCTCGAAGGCTTGCGGCGTGTGGAAGGCGCTGTGCGGCGTGACGATCAGCCGACCGGTCAGCCAGGGTTCGCGCGCCCGGTAGGCGGCGAGCAGCGGCGGCACCGGCTCCTTCGGCGGCTCCTCCGGCAGCACGTCGAGCCCGGCGCCGGCGAGCTGGCCATCGCGCAGGCAGGCCGCCAGTCCATCCAGATCCAGGATGGGGCCGCGCGCGGTGTTCACCAGCACCGCGCCGCGGGGAAGCTGGCGCAGCGCCGCCTCGTCCAGCAGGCCACGCGTGTGGCGGGTCAACGGCGTGTGGATGGACAGCACGTTGCTCTGCGCCAGCAGCTCCTCCAGGCTGCGAACCCGCCGGATGCCGAGCGCGCGGTCCACTCCGTTGGGCAGGAACGGATCGTAGAACACCACCCGGAAGCCGAAGGCCTTGGCACGCAGCGCCACGGCCGTGCCGATCCGCCCCAGTCCGAGAATTCCGAAATTCTGCGTGTCCGCTCGCTGGACGAGGGGAGTCTCAAGATACTGCCAGGGTGCCGGCGGATCGGCGCGCTGCAGGTCGTGGTGCAATGCGATACCGCGGCGCAGCGTCAGGGCCAGCGCCATGGCGTGGTCGGCCACCTCGGTGGTGCCGTAATCCGGCACGTTGCAGACCGTCACGCCGCGCTCGGCCAAGGCGGGGCGGTCCAGCCGGTCGTAGCCGACGCCCATCCGCACCACGACCTTCAGCTTGGGGAAGCGGTGGAGCTGGCTGCCCGGCAGCCAGTGCCGGAAGATGAACAGGCCATCCGCCTCGGCGCAGAGCGAATCGGGCAGCTCCTCCACCCCGCCGCGCCCGCCGCCGCGGATCACCCGCACGCCAGGGCCCAGGATCTCCTGCTCCAGCGCGGTGTCGGCATAGAGGCCTTCCGGCTCCAGTACGGTCAGCATCGCCAGTTTCCGTCCCTCTGCGGCTTTGTTGCCGGGGCAGGATGCGGGGGCGGCCTTGGGGGCGCAAGGGAGCCGGCCTATCCTGCCGCGCCTCAGGCATGGAGAAGGACGGACATGGCGCAGCGGTGCATCCTGGTGACCGGAGCTTCCAGCGGCATCGGCGCCGCCACTGCCTGCGCGCTGGCCGCGCCGGGCACCGCCATCGCCCTGCACGCCCGCGGGAACCGCGAGGGCGCCGAGCGGACCGCCGAGGCGGTCCGCTCGCAGGGGAGCGAGGCCGTGGTGCTGCTGGCGGACCTCAGCGAGGCCCAGGCGCCCGAGCGGCTGGTGCATGAGGCTGCCGCTGCGCTGGGCGGGCTGGACGTGCTGGTCTCGAATGCCGGCTTCGCGGACCGCACGCCCGTCGCGCAGCTTACCGACGAGGCCTTCGCCCGCAGCCAGGACACCATCCTCTGGGCGCTGTTCCGCCTGGCGCGCGCCGCCGGGCCGCTGCTGGCGGCGGGACGGGCGCCGCGGCTGGTCGCCGTCTCCTCCTTCGTGGCGCATAACTTCCGCACCGACAGCACTGTCTTCCCTGCCTCCGCCACGGCCAAGGCGGGGGTGGAGGCGCTGGTGAAGGCGCTGGCGCTGGAATGGGCACCGGCCGTGACGGTCAATGCCGTGGTGCCCGGCTATACGCGCAAGGATGCCGGTGCCCATGCGGCGCTGGATGCCAAGGCCTGGGAGGCGGTGACCGCCCGCATCCCGCTGCGCCGCCTCGGCGAGCCCGAGGACGTGGCGCGCGCCATCGCCTTCCTGGCCTCGGAAGGCGCGGGCTATATCACCGGGCAGTGCCTGCACGTGGATGGCGGGGTGGTGATCTGAGGCGGCGATCCCTGCCGCGCGTCTCGTCGTCAGCTTTGGCGGGGCGCGCGGCCGGAGGAGAATGAGAGCCTGTTCTCAAATTCCTGGCTGAAGCAAAGGTTGGGGGAGTGAACTCCCCCAAGCCCCCTCCTTTTTCTGCCAGTTTTCGGCGCCGTCTGGGCGAGGGCGCCCATCAACGTCTTGGCGGCGGCAATCGCCGGGGCGGCTCCCGCCCCGGTGGCGGTGGATCGCCATCGCCGCAGCCACGACCGAAAAACTGATAAAAGAAGGAGGGGGTTTGGGGGAGTTCATCTCCCCCGATCCTGCTCCGCCCGCGCACAGGTCGGCCGGGTGCAATCGGCAACAAGGCGCCGCCCCCCCTGGCGCGGCGGCTGGCAGGGAAAGGAATCGCAGGATGACGGACGAGCTTGTCCTCTACACGCATCCCATGTCGCGGGGGCGGATCATCCGCTGGGTGCTGGAGGAGATCGGCGCACCCTACCGGACCGCGATCGTCGAGTACGGGCCGCCGATGAAGGCGCCCGCCTTCCGCGCCATCAATCCGATGGGCAAGGTGCCGGCCCTGCGGCACGGCGAGACCGTCGTGACCGAGGCCGCCGCCATCTGCGCCTATCTCGCCGACGCCTTTCCCGCCGCGAAGCTGGCCCCCGCGCCGGATGACCGGCGGCGCGGCCCCTATTACCGCTGGCTGTTCTTCGGCGCCGGGCCGGTGGAGGCGGCGGCGACCAACGCCGCCCTCGGCTTCGTCGTCCCGGAAGGGAAGCAGGGTGTTGTCGGCTATGGCCAGCTCGCCGAGGTGCTGGACGTGTTGGAAGCCGCGGTGAGCCAGGGCGACTACCTGCTCGGCGACCAGTTCACCGCCGCCGACATGTATCTCGGCTCGCAGATCGGCTGGGGGATGATGTTCGGCACGATCGAGCGGCGCCCGGCCTTCGAGCGCTACTGGCAGCGCCTCGCCGCGCGCCCGGCCGCGCAGCGGGCGCGGCAGATCGACGATGCGCTGATGGTCGAGCGCGGCGAGGCGACCACGCCGGAGTAGCGCGCCCGCCTGCCAGAGCGGCTTCCGTTCGCTCTGGCTCACTTCAGCCGCTCTGGCTTTTGTTCGAGCGAGCATCTTCACCCGATCAGGCGATTCCGCCTGATCGGGGCCTGCTCTATCCCTCGACCAGCGCACCGGCGAAGACCGCGCCGGTGCCCCCATCGGTGATGCCGAGATCCGTCACATGCGGGCCGGCATTGCAGGCCAGGGTGGCGCCGACCACCGCCTTGAAGACACGGTAGGGCGGTTGCCATTCGGCGATCTCGTCGGCGGCGGCGCGGAGCGCGGTGAACTGCGCCGCCACCTGCTCCGCCGGGGCATCGGAGAGCAGGCCGCAGACCGGCAGCGGCAGCACCGCGCGCACCTCGCCCGCCGCCGCCACGGCCATGCCGCCGCCGCAGGCGATCAGCGCGTTGGCGGCGGCGGCCATGTCGGCCGGGTCGTGCCCGAAGACGCAGAGGTTGTGGCTGTCATGCGCGACGGTGGTGGCCAGCGCGCCGCGCCAGGCGCCCCAGCCCTCCAGCACGCCGAGCACCGGCCGCGCCGGCGCCAGCCCGTGCCGGTGGATGACGGCGAGCAGGGTGGCCTCGGGCGGCAGCACCGCGCGGCCCTCGCGCACGGGCACGGTCAGTTCGCCCCATTGCGTGAAGCGGGGGTTCACCACGCTGCGCAGCCGCGCCGTGTCGCCGGAAGCGTGCAGGTGGAAATCCATGGGGGCGAGCGGGGCCAGCTTCATGGTATCGCGCAGGCCGGGCGGGTCGGCCGGGGGCAGCGCCGCGGCGAGCCGGCCGCCCGCGGCGACCAAGGCGCCGGAGGCGAAGACCTGCTCCACGCCGAGCGTCTCCAGCCCGTCCAGCACCAGGAGGTCCGCCCGCCGGCCCGGTGCCACCAGCCCGAGATCGCGGCGGCCGAGCCGCATGGCGGCGTTCAGCGTGGCCGCGCGCAGCGCCTCCAGCGCCGGCATGCCGTAGCGCACCAGCCGGCGGATCAGGTCGATCATGCCGCCCTTGGCCACGAGGTCGTCGGGAAAGACGTCGTCGGTGCAGAGGGTGAGGGTCTGCGGGTAGCGCGGCAGGGCGTTCAGCGCCGCCACCGCCTCGGGCAGGATGTAGTCGTGGCTGCCTCGCAACTCGACGGTGAAGCCGGCGCGCAGCTTCTCCAGGAGATCGGCACCCGAGGTGACCTCGTGGTCGGACTCGATGCCGGCGGCCGCGAAGCCTTGCAGGCCAGGGCCGGTGAGGCTGCGCGCATGGCCGCAGACCAGCTTGCCGCTGGCCAGCCCGGCGCCGACGATGCCGGCCATGCGCGGGCTGCGCTCCAGCACGCCGCGCATGTCCATCACCTCGGCCACGCCGGCGATCTCGGGCCAGGAAAGCATCTCGGTCATCTCGGCCGGGCCGAAATCGGCGCCGGCGCGCTCCAGGCCGGGGGCGGAGGGGACGCAGGAGGGCGCCAGCACCAGCGCGCGCAGCGGCAGGCCGCGCAGCGCGGCGATCGCCCAGCGCAGGCCATCGAGCCCGGCGACGTTGCCCAGCTCATGCGGGTCCCAGCAGATGGTGGTGGTGCCCTGCGGCAGCACCGCCTCGGCATAGCGGCGCGGCGTGACCATCGAGCTCTCGACATGCATGTGCGCGTCGATCAGTCCGGGCGCGATGACGCGGCCCGGAACCGGGCAGTGCTCCGCCGCATCGCTCCGTGTGCCGGGGGCGTGCAGGCTGGCGATCAGCGGCCCGACCAGGCCGATATCGGCCGGGCGCAACTCGCCGGTCGCCATGTCGGCGACCTGGCCGCCGGTGAGCAGGATGTCGAAAGGCGCCTCGCCACGCGCGGCGCGCACCGCGCGGTCCCGCAGGGCGGGATCATGCAGATCGGCTTGGGTCATGGCCTGTCCTGCCTCCGTGTCGCCGCGCTGGGTAGAGCGGGGGGATATCCTAAGGCAAGCGGCAGAGGGCGTGATCTTGAACTTCTGCCTGAAGCCAGGTCGGAGGAGCGAACTCCCCCGAACCCCCTCTTTTTTGTCAGTTTTCGGCGCGGTCTGTGGCGGGGGTCTCCGCCGCCGCCCCGGCGTGAGCGCGTGCCGTCCGCGCGGCAAAACTGACAGAAAGAAGAAGAGGGGGCTCCGGGGGAGAATTCATTCTCCCCCGGCTCCGGCGCCGCGCAGATCTGCGGGCAGGTCCGGACGCTCCCTGGGCTTCAGTGCTTGCGCAGGCAGCCGCGCATGAATTCCTTGCGGGGAGCGCCGTGCAGGCTTTGCGTGCGGGCGGTGGCGTTGCAGCTGCGCATCCGCTCCTGCTGCGCCAGGCGCGCGGGGGAGGGGGGGCGGTGCTGGGCAGCTTCCCCGGTGGCCTTGCCGCGCGCCAGGGCGGGGGTCGCGCAGGCCAGGGCCGCGGCGGTGAACAGGAACAGAAGCGGCTTCAAGGGGAGGTTCTCCATGAACGTTCCGGTTGTATAGCCGAACACTGGATGCGCTTCATCAGGAATGGAGTGGCCGGTAAGCCGGTCGGCGCCGCTTCGCCTCGCGTGCCGGCCCCAAGACCAGGAAGCCGAACGGAGGGGGCTAGGAGGGATGTTGCGCGATCGGGTTGCCGGCACACATCCCGGGCCGCACCCGGTACAGCACATGCTGCCCGGTGCGGGTCACCTCCTCCAGTGCCGCAGCGGCGGGGCGCCCGCCGAGGGGCAGCAGGAAATAGGCCGTGCCCGGCCTGGCTTCGGCGGCGAAGGCGCAGAGCTGCGGGCCGCCGTTTTCGAAACCCTGCAGGTAGGCGAGCCGGTGGGCCTCTCTTGGCGACCAGTCCAGGTAGGGATTGGAATGCAGCTCGGGTGCGGCAACGAGATGGCGTCCGGCCGCCATCACCGCACCGGTGGCCGGCCCGATCGCGAAAAGCACCGCCTCGGGGGGTGGCAGCGGGGTGACGAACAGGTCCTGCGGCGTGGTGTTTTGCAGAAGCCAGCGATATGCCTTGGCGTCGAGCACCGCCTCTGGCCGCGCCAGCGCCTCGCGCCGCTTCTCCAGGTCCCAGGACTGCAGAAGGAAGCCGGCGCAACCCGCCAGGACGGCCAGGGCGCCGAGGGTAGCGAGGCCGGTGCGTGCCGCGCGCGGCAGCCGCACCCGGGCCCATCGGACGAGCAGGACGACGGCATGGCCGATGAGGGTCGCCCAGGCCGCCTGGAGATAGGCCTCGTAGTGGTGCGCCGCGATCACGAAGGTGCCGCAGGCGCCCCCTTGCGCGCCGGCATACCCGCAGGCGTAGTGCCGGGCGAGAAAGCCGAGGCAGACGAGAATCCAGGCCAGCAGGATGGCCGCGGAGAGCCGTGGAAGTTGCCCGTAGCGGCCACGCAGGGCCAGGATCGTCGCCGCCGCGGCCGCGCCCGGCAGGTTCACGGCGATGAACCATTTCCGGATCGGGATGAGGAGCAGAAGGTGGCTCCAGGCGCCCGGGACGGTGTTGGCGATGTGCAGCCGGTAGTCCACCGCCAGCGGCGCCAGGAACAGCGCGCCCCAGGCCAGTTCCGTCAGCGCGACCGCCGCCAGCCAGCCGATCGTGCGCGGCGTCACCCCGCGCATGGCCATGGCCGCCGCGGCCGTGATGACGGAGAGCAGGAGGGCCGGAACGGTGTGGATCAGAAAGGCGAGGCCGAGCCAGCTTCCGATGAGGACGGCGTCCAGGAACCGCGCCGAGCCAGCGCGCGACTGGATGAGCAGGACGCCGAGGAAGAATACCGGCCAGGCCAGCGAAGGCGTCAAAGCCAGCGGCGTGTAGCCGATCGTGGCGTCGCTCGGCAGCACCGCGCCGTTGAACAGCACCAGGACTGCCGTCGCGGCGACGGCGCCCCACCGGCCGATCAGGCGTGCATTCATGGCGAAGAAGGCGAGCGGGGTCAGCAGGCCGAGCCAGGGGCCAGCCTGGATCCAGGCCGGCATCAGTTCCGCGCCGGAGAGCCTGACCGCCGCGGCGGCGAGGGCATGGGCCAGCGGCGGGTACCAGCGCCAGGCGCCGGCATTGGTCGGATCGCCGAATGCGTTGCCGTCGAGCAAGCCCTGGATGAAGCCGAGATCGCGGATCATGTCGTCGTCGGGCGGCACCGACAGGCCGTGAACGTACCACAGGCCCCGGGCGAGACAGAGCGCGAAAAGGGCAAGGAGCAATGCCCGCTGCGCCATATGCTCGCGTGCTGTCCCGGCGCCGGCTGTCGCGGCCTCGCCCTTCTGAAGAACCATCCGCCCGATCCGCAAGCTTCTGCTGGCTTCAGAGCGCTCCGCTCCAGGCCGTTAGGGATTTCTTATCGGATTCGAAATCATATTGCACGATGTTAAAAACATGGCGCTTCATCTACTTGTGGTCGATATTTTGTCGAGTTTTTTCTTGATAGGTGAATATCAAGTTCAGACTGACAAGAATTTGCATTCGTGTCTGGAGTATTTTTCCGCCTGATTGCGGGCACTCACGTCAACCCGGCTTCAGGCGTCCGTATGTCACATGGTCTCGTCCCCGGGCCATGCGACGGCGCCGCTGAGGCTGAACGGGAATGCCTCATGACCTCCGTTTCCTCGACCCCGGCGCATCCCGGCATTGCCAGGGCGCCTGTCGCCGTCGCGCCGCCGGCAGAGCTGACGGTTGTCGTTCCATGCCGCAACGAGGCCGAGAACGTGCCGGTGATGGTGGAGCGCCTGGGCGATGCACTCGCCGGCATCGCCTGGGAGATCATCTTCGTGGACGATGACAGCCCCGATGGCACCGCCTCCGTCGCCAAGGCGATCGCCGCGCGCGACCCCCGCGTGCGCTGCATCCGGCGGGTCGGCCGCCACGGCCTCGCCTCCGCCTGCGTCGAGGGGATGCTGGCCTCGGCCGCGCCTTTCGTCGCCGTGATCGACGGCGACCTCCAGCATGACGAGCGCCTGCTGCCCCGGATGCTGGAGGCGCTGCGCCAGGGAGAGGCCGAGGTGGTGGTGGGCAGCCGGCGCGTGGCCGGAGGAGGAGATGTCGGTGGCTTGTCTCCCCTCCGCCACGCCGTCTCGGAGGCGGGCGGCACGCTCGCGAAGGCGATGCTGCCGGTGCCGCTCGCCGACCCGATGAGCGGCTTCTTCGCACTGCCCCGGCCTCTGCTGGAGGAGATCGCGCCGCGGCTCACCGCCACGGGCTTCAAGATCCTGCTCGACATCCTGCTCTCCGCCGGCCGCCCGCTGCGGGTGCTGGAAATGCCCTACAGCTTCCGCGCACGCGAGCGGGGCGCGAGCAAGCTCGATGCGGGGGTGCTGCTGGAATTCCTCGGCCTGCTGGTGGACAAGGGCCTTGGTGGCCGGGTGCCCTCGCGCTTCGTCTCGTTCTGCGCCGTGGGCGTGGTCGGCGTGGCGGTCCATCTCGCCGTCCTGGCGCTGCTGAACGGGATACAGCAGGACGTCTCCTTCGCGCGGCACCAGTGGGAGGCCGCGGCTGCCGCAATGACGGCGAACTTCCTGCTGAACAACTACGTGACCTATCACGACCGCAAGCTGCGCGGAGCCGCCCTGCTGCGCGGCCTGCTGCTCTTCTACGTGGTGTGCGGGATTGGCGCGGCGGCGAATGTCGGCGTGGCGACGCTCCTGCTGCAGAACGGCATCTTCGCCTGGGGCGCCGCGGGCGTCTCGGGGGCGCTCATCACCGTGGTCTGGAACTATGCCGTGTCGTCCACGCTGGTCTGGCCTGATCCGCGATGAGCGGATCAGGCAGCGTTGCCTGCTCCCGGCGGCCGCGGCACCCCGGAAAGCCGAAGGGCCCGACCGCGTTAGCGATCAGGCCCTTCGAAAACTGGTGGAGCCAATCGGAATCGAACCGACGACCTCTTGAATGCCATTCAAGCGCTCTCCCAACTGAGCTATGGCCCCTCAGGGAAGTGGGCGGGGTATAACCACGCGGCCGGGGCCGCGCAAGCGGGAGAGATGCTGTTTTTCGTGTTTTTTCTCCGGCCCCTCTTCGCTTCGGTGCAGTGCACACGCCGCCCCCCTTCCGCCCGCCCGGCCGGGTCGGTAGCCTCGGCCCATTCCGAACTGGGGAGCGTCTGTGATGCGGAAAATCTACCCGGATGCACGTGCCGCGCTGGAGGGGCTGCTGCATGACGGCATGCTCATCCATTCCGGCGGCTTCGGCCTCTGCGGTATCCCGGCGGCACTGATCGAGGCGATCCGCGATTCCGCCGTGAAGGATCTCACGGTCGTCTCCAACAATGCGGGCATCGACGATGCGGGGCTGGGCCTGCTGCTGAAGACGCGGCAGATCCGGAAGATGATTTCCTCCTATGTCGGCGAGAACAAGACCTTCGCCGAGCAGTTCCTGGCCGGCGAGCTGGAGATCGAGTTCAACCCGCAGGGCACGCTGGCCGAGCGCATCCGCGCCGGCGGCGCCGGGATTCCGGCCTTCTTCACCAAGACCGGCTACGGCACCGCCGTGGCGGAGGGGAAGGAGACCCGCGAGTTCGATGGCGAGCATTATGTGATGGAGCGCGGCCTCTTCGCCGACCTCGCCGTCATCCATGCCTGGAAGGCCGACACCGAAGGCAACCTCGTCTTCCGCAAGACGGCGCGCAACTTCAACCCGATCATGGCCACCGCCGCCAAGGTGACCGTGGTGCAGGTGGAGCACCTGGTACAGCCGGGCGAGATCGACCCCGACCAGATCCACACCCCCGGCATCTACGTGCAGCGCATCGTCAAGCTGCCCGAGGGCTACGAGAAGCGGATCGAGCAGCGCACCGTCCGCAAGCGGGTGACCGACGCCATTCCCGCCAGCGCGAACACCTCGGCGGCCGGCGCCGAGAACGTGGCCTGAGAGGGAGGACGAGACATGCCCTGGACCCGTGACGAAATGGCCGCCCGCGCCGCGCGCGAGCTGCAGGACGGCTTCTACGTCAATCTCGGCATCGGCATCCCGACGCTGGTGGCGAACCACATCCCCGACGGCATCAGCGTGCAGCTGCAGTCCGAGAACGGCATGCTCGGCATGGGGCCCTTCCCCTATGAGGGGGACGAGGACCCGGACCTGATCAACGCCGGCAAGCAGACGGTGACGGCGCTGCCCACCACCAGCTTCTTCTCCTCGGCCGATAGCTTCGCCATGATCCGCGGCGGACATATCGACCTTTCCATCCTCGGCGCGCTGCAGGTGGCGGAGAACGGCGACCTCGCCAATTGGATGATCCCCGGCAAGATGGTGAAGGGCATGGGCGGCGCCATGGACCTCGTCGCCGGGGTGAAGAAGGTGGTGGTGCTGATGGAGCACACCGCCGGCGGCAAGCCGAAGCTGCTGCGTGAATGCACCCTGCCGCTGACCGGCAAGGGCGTGGTGGACATGGTGATCACCGAACTCGGCGTCTTCGAGATCGACCGCCGGGAAGGCGGCATGACGCTGGTCGAGCTGGCGCCCGGCGTGACGCTGGACGAATTGCGGGGGAAGACCGAGGCCTCCTTCAAGGTCGGCTCCGGCGTGGCCTGAAGGCTGGGGGAAGGAATTCCCCCAGGCCCCCATCTTTTTTCTGCGAGTTTAGGGACGGGCCTGTGGCAATTGCGGTGCCAGCCCGTGCCGCTTGGCGCAGCAAAAAACTGACAGAAAAAAAGAAGAGGGGGCCGGGGGAGAATTCATTCTCCCCCGCTGCTGCCTAGGCAGGGCCGTTCGGCCTCAGGGCGCCTTGGCCTGCGCCTCGAAGCGCCGCCGTTCCTCTTCCAGGCGCCGGCGCATGGTTTCCATCTCCCGCTCCCGTTCTGTCAGGCTGCGTTCCCAGTCCTGCCGGCTGGGGGCGGCAGCCGGCGTCGCCGGTTTGGGGGCGGGGCGGGGGGTGCTGCGGCGCTGGACCGGCCGCCTTGGCGCGGCCTGCGGGGCGGGCGGCGGCGGCGCCCAGTCGAGCATGGGGATGGTGGGCTGCGCCACCGGGCGCGGCAGGCCGGGCCGCGTCTCCGGCAGGCTGTCCGGCGGCGGCGCCGACTGCCACAGCCGGTCGAACTGGCGGGAGGAGTTGCGGAAGAGGTCGCCCCCCGGCCCGGTCTCGTTGGGCCAGGTCTGGGCCAGGGCCGGCAGGGCCAGCAGGGTCAGGGATATGAAAGTCTGCGCCGCGAGCCGCATCGCCACCCATCCATCAGCAGATGAAGGCGAAGATGACGGCTCGCGTTTCGCGGTTCAAGCGATCTGAGAGCGTCTCAGCGCAGGCCGAGCCAGGCCAGGATCACCACGCCCAGGACGATGCGGTACCAGGCGAAGGGGGTGAAGCCGATGCGGCTGATCACCGACATCAGCCAGCGCACCACCACCAGCGAGACGATGAAGGTGACGACGAAGCCCACGCCGATCTGGCCGGCGGCCGAGAGGTCCAGATCCGCCCGGTTCTTCCACAGGCTGAACACGGTGGCGGCCAGCATGGTGGGCACCGCCAGCAGGAAGCTGAACTCGGCGGCGACGCGGCGGTCCACCCCCACCAGCAGGGCGCTGATGATGGTCGCGCCGGAGCGGCTGGTGCCGGGGATCATCGCCAGCGCCTGGCCGAAGCCGACCAGCAGGGCCGCCAACGGCCCGATCTCCGGCACGGAGTGGATGGTGGGGGCCGGCCGGTTCCGCTCGATGAGGATGATGGCCACCCCGCCCGCGATCAGCGCCAGGGCGATGACCAGCGGCGTGTAGAGCATCTCGGTGATCGGCTTGTAGAGCGTGGCGCCCAGCACCATCGCCGGCAGGAAGGCGAGCAGCAGGTTGATGGCGAAGTAGTATTCCGTGCTGCCGCGCCGCCACATGCCGAAGGCGATGCGCAGCAGCGTCTCCCGGAACAACCAGATCACCGCCAGGATGGCGCCGAGCTGAATGCTGATTTCGAAGGTCTTGCCGGGCGGTCCCTGGAATCCGATCACCTCCCCCAGAAGGATCAGGTGGCCGGTCGAGGAGATCGGGAGGAATTCGGTGACCCCTTCCACCACGCCCATCAGCATGGCGGAGAGGAGCGAGACGAGATCCATGGCATCGGTCCTGCGCTGCGACGGCTCCGATAGCGTGCAGCGCAGCATCTGTCATCGCGCGAAGCCACGGCGATGGTGTCACCAGGGATGAAATCGCAGTCAGCTTCACCGGGGCGGAACGAAGTCCACCCCGGTGGCGGTATCATTTCACCGTCTGGGAGGCGGTGAAGGCGAAGTTGTCGAAGGAGTTCTCAGCGACGCGGAACCAGGCGTACTCGTCATCCCGGAAGGGACGGTAGGATTCCCAGACCGCCTTGAACCGTGCGTCCTTCGCGCTGGTCTCCTCGTAGAGCTCATGGGTCGCCTTCCAGGCGGCGGAGAGGATCTCGCGCGACCAGGGGCGGAGCTGGGCGCCGGCGGCGAGCAGCCGGCGCAGCGCCTGCGGGTTGCCGGCGTCGTAGCGGGCGGTCATGTCCGTGTCGGCATCGGCGCAGGCGGTCTCGACGGCCGCCTTGTAGGCCGGGGGCAGCGCCTCCCAGGCATTCTTGCCGACCAGCAGGTGCAGCCGCGCGCCCGGCTCCCAGAAGCCGGGGAAGTAGTAGTTCGGCGCGACCCGGGCGAAGCCGAGCTTCTCGTCGTCATAGGGGCCGACGAACTCCACCGCGTCCAGCGTGCCGCGCTCCAGCGAAGGGTAGATGTCGGAGGCCGCGACCTGGGTCGGCACCGCGCCCATCTTGGCGAAGACCTGGCCCGCGAAACCGGCGATGCGGAACTTCAGGCCCTGGACGTCGGCCAGCGTCTTCACTTCCTTGCGGAACCAGCCACCCATCTGGGCGCCGGTGTCGCCGGCGGTGAAGCCCACGCAGTTGTAGGCGCCGAACAGGTCCGCCGCGAGCTTGGCGCCGCCGCCATGGCGGTACCAGGCATTGTACATGCGGGTGTTCAGCCCGAAGGGCATGGCGGTGAAGAAGGCGAAGGAAGGCTCCTTGCCCACGTAGTAGTAGGAGGCAGTGTGGGCGCATTCCACCGTGCCGGCCTGCACCGCGTCCAGCGCCTGCAAACCGCCGACGATCTCCCCGGCTGGGAAGACGCGGATCTGGAACTTGTTGTCCGTCAACGCGGCGACGCGGCGGGCGATTACCTCCGGCGCGCCGTACAGGATGTCGAGGTTGCGCGGGAAGCTGCTGGTCAGGCGCCACCGTACTTCCGGCGCCGACTGCGCCAGGGCAGGGGTGGCAAGGGCGGCCGGCGCCGCGGCAGCGGCGGCGCCGAGCAGGGCGCGGCGGTTCATGGCGGGGTCCTTCCCAGCAGTTGCTTGTGGCCCGGCCTGGGCCATGCAGGGGCTTATCCCCTCGATCAAGCTACCGGGAAAGGGGTGCTGCGCAACTTTATTGCGCGCGACGCAAAAAATCCGGCCTTTTTGGTGCCTGTGAGGCGTGGAAACTGCCCCTGCAGCCGGAGCCGGGGGAGAATGGATTCTCCTCCGAACCCTCTCTTCTTTTTTCTGTCAGCTTGGCCAGCCTGGCCCGGCCCGCCTGCAGCAGCCCCGGCGATTGAGGTGGGGGCACCCTGACCGCTGGAGCGTGGAAACGGGCGGAAAAAAGATGGGGGTGCGAGGGGAATTCCTTCCCCCCGCTGCTGCCGCCTCAGTAGCGGTAGAGGTCGTGCTTGAACGGCCCGCTGACCTCGACGCCGATATACTCGGCCTGCTTCGGGCTCAGCTTGGTGAGCTGGGCGCCGACCTTGGCGAGGTGCAGGGCCGCCACCTTCTCGTCGAGCTTCTTGGGCAGGGTATAGACCTTGTTCTCGTAGGCCTGGTGGTTGGTCCACAGCTCGAGCTGCGCCAGCGTCTGGTTGGAGAAGCTGGCGGACATCACGAAGCTCGGGTGGCCGGTGGCGTTGCCCAGGTTCACCAGGCGGCCCTCGGAGAGCACGATCAGCCGCTTGCCGTCGGGGAAGATCACCTCGTCCACCTGCGGCTTCACGTTGTCCCACTTGAAGTTGCGCAGGGCGCCGATCTGGATCTCGGAGTCGAAGTGGCCGATGTTGCAGACGATGGCCCGGTTCTTCATCGCCCGCATGTGGTCGAGGGTGATGACGTCCACATTGCCCGTCGCGGTGACGAAGATGTCGCCCTTCGGCGCGGCATCCTCCATCGTAACGACCTCATAACCTTCCATCGCGGCCTGCAGGGCGCAGATCGGGTCGGCCTCGGTCACCATCACGCGGCAGCCGGCATTGCGCAGGGAGGCGGCGGAGCCCTTGCCCACGTCGCCATAGCCGGCGACCACGGCCACCTTACCGGCCATCATCACGTCGGTGCCGCGGCGGATGGCGTCCACCAGCGACTCGCGGCAGCCGTAGAGGTTGTCGAACTTCGACTTGGTGACGCTGTCGTTCACGTTGATGGCCGGAACCTTCAGCGTGCCCTTCTTCTGCATCTCCCACAGGCGGTGCACGCCCGTCGTGGTCTCCTCCGACAGGCCCCGGACGTTCTTCAGCATCTCCGGGTACTTGTCGTGCATCAGCGTCGTCAGGTCGCCGCCGTCATCGAGGATCATGTTGATCTCCCAGCCGCCCGGGCCGCGGACGGTCTGCTCGATGCACCACCAGAACTCCTCCTCGTCCATGCCCTTCCAGGCGAAGACGGGGATGCCGGCGGCAGCGATGGCGGCGGCGGCGTGGTCCTGCGTCGAGAAGATGTTGCAGGAGGACCAGCGCACCTCGGCGCCGAGCGCGATCAGCGTCTCGATCAGCACGGCGGTCTGGATCGTCATGTGCAGGCAGCCGGCGATGCGGGCGCCCTTCAGCGGCTGGGAGGGGCCGTATTCCGCGCGGATCGCCATCAGGCCGGGCATCTCGTCCTCGGCCATCGAGATCTCCTTCCGGCCCCATTCGGCCAGGGAGATGTCCTTCACCTTGAAGTCGGCGGCGGTGTTCGCGTCGGGCATCGGGCTGTTCTCCAGAAAGGGCCCGCCGGATAGCACGGTCTGCCCCGCAGGGCCAAGGCATACAGTAAGACATAATAATGTCTTTATGTCTTTTGGCCGTTCAGAACGACGGGGCAGGCTTGGTTCAGGACCGCGGGGGGGGGCAGCACCGGGGGAGAATGAATTCTCCCCCAGACCCCCTCTTCTTCTTTTGGCAGTTCGGTCGCGCTGGCCGCACGCGCTCGCGCCAGGACGGGAGCCGCTCCGGCGACTGCGACCAACAGGAGGGGGGAAGACTTTGCCGTGGAGGGAATCGAAACTGACAGAAAAAGGAGGGGGTTTGGGGGAGTTCGCTCCCCCAAGCTTCCTGCTTCGAATGGGCAGTGCCGTGTCACCCCCCGTCGGGGGTGCCGAAATTCATCACCAGTTCCTGGATCAGGCGCGGGTCGCCCTGCTCCATGACGCGCCGGGCGAAGCGGGCGCAGTCGTCGATCTTCAGCGTGCGCACCATCTGCTTCACGCGTGGGATGGCACTGGCATTCATCGAGAGCGCGCGGATGCCGAGGCCCAGCAGCAACGGCACCAGCCGTGGGTTGCCCGCCATCTCGCCGCAGACGGAGACGGGCATGCGCAGCCGCAGCGCCGCCTCGGTGGCGAACTGCACCAGCCGCAGCACCGCGGGGTGCAGCGGGTCGTAGAGATGGGAGACCTCGGCCTCGGCCCGGTCGACCGCGAGGGTGTACATCGCCAGGTCATTGGTGCCGATGGCGAAGAAGTCGGCCTCCAGGGCGATGGCGTCGGCGGCCAGGGCGGCGCCGGGCGTCTCGATCATGGCGCCGAGCGGCGGCAGCTTCTCCGGCAGGGGGACGCCCTTGCGGCGTAGCCTGCGGGCGACGCGCTCGTAGATCTCGCGCGCCTCGGCCACCTCGGCGGGGATGGTGACGAGCGGCAGCAGGATGCGCACAGGGCCCTGGGTGGCCACGCGCAGGATGGCGGCGAACTGCGCCTCCAGCAGCTCGGGCCGCTTCAGCAGCATGCGGATGCCGCGCAGGCCGAGCGCCGGGTTGGGGCCGCTGTGCCAGGGGACGACGCCCTCGGCCAGCGCCTGCATATCCTTCTCGCCGCCCCAGTCGAGCACGCGGATGGTCACGCCGTCCCCGGCGAGGGGGCCGACGATCTGGCTGTAGGTCTCGAACTGCGCGTCCTCGTCCGGCAGGTCCTCGCGGTTCATGAAGAGGAACTCGGTGCGCAGCAGGCCGATTCCCTGGGCGCCGGCCTGGGCGATCAGCGGCAGCTCGGCCGGGATCTCCAGGTTGGCCTGCAGCTCCACCTCCTCGCCGTCCAGGGTGATGGAAGGCAGGCGCCGCAGCTTGGCCAGCCGCTGCTTCTCCTTGGCATAACCGGCCAGCGCCTCACGCCCCGCTTCCAGCGCCGCAGCGCCGGGGCGGATCACGACGAGGCCGGTACCGCCGTCCAGCACCGCCTCGTCGCCCCGCCGCGCCGCCTCGGTCAGGCCGGGGCAACCCAGCACGGACGGAATGCCGAGCGCGCGCAGCATGATGGCGGTGTGGCCGTCGGCGCCGCCCTCCTCAGTGGCGACGCCGGCGATCTTGGTCGGGTCGAGCAGGGCGGCGTCGGCCGGGGTCAGCTCCTCCGCCACCAGGATGGCACCGGCAGGCACACCCTTGAGGCTGCGGAAGGGGGTGGCGGTCAGGTTGCGGGTGAGGCGGCGGGCGATCTCGCGCACCTCGCCGGCGCGGCGGCGCAGGCCGGACTTGTCGTCGTCCTTGGCGGCCAGGATGGCACCGGCGATCGCCTCCGCCTCGTCCTGCACGGCGGTCTCGGCGGCCAGCAGCTCCTCGGCGATGCGGCGACGGGCGCCGCGCAGCAGACGGCTGTCCCCCAGCATCATCGAATAGGCGTCGAGCAGCGGCTCCAGTTCCTCCTGCGCCTCCTCGGGCAGGACGGCGAGGCGGCCCTTGAGCTTGCCGACCTGCTTGCGGCTGGCGGCCACGGCGGCGGCGAGGCGGGCCTTCTCCGCCTCCACCTGCCCGGCGGCGATGCTGCGGCGGGGCGCCTCGGTCGGCGCCTCGCTCGTGTCATAGACAGCGCCGATGGCGACGCCGGGGCTGATGGCGATGCCGCGAATGGCGACTTCGCGCACCTTCCGCCCGGCGCGGCGCGGCGGCTCGGGGGACTTGGCGGCTTCGGTCTTCTCGCTCTTCTCAGTCTTCATGGAAACCGGCCTCGATCAGGCCGGCCACGGCATCAAGCGCCTCTCTGGCGTCCCACCCTTCGGCTTCCACCACGACCTCGCTGCCCTTTCCGGCTCCCAGCATCATCAGCCCCATAATGGAGCAGGCAGGCACCTTCTCGCCATCGCGCGAGACGGTCACGCAGGCGGAAAATCGCTCGGCGCAGGAGACCAGCTTGGCGGCGGCGCGCGCATGCAGGCCGCGGCTGTTGCGCACCTGCACCACCCGGCGCAGGAGCAGAGGGTTGTCCACCTCGGCGGGAGGCTGCGCCGCCGCCTGGGCCCGGAACGCGTCGGAGGGGGCGCGCAGCGGAACGGTGCGGTGGGACAGCAGGGTCATCGGTAGCCTCCGTTGGGTGCGCCCGGCGCCGGGTCAGGCCGGTTTGTCCGGGGCGGCTCCCGTGGGGGGAGCGCAGTTCATATGGGTAGGGCAGGCGATGTATTTGCGTCCCGCCTGCAGCGCGTGCTCGACCGCCGGGCCGAGCGTCTCGGCGCCGCGGATGCGCGCCAGCTTGACCAGCAGCGGCAGGTTCAGCCCGGCGATCACCTCCACCGTGCGCTCGGGGCCCGCGCCCTGGGCCACGGCGGTAGCCAGGTTGGAGGGGGTGCCGCCGATCATGTCGGTCAGGATCACCACGCCGTCCCCGCGGTCAACCGCCACGATGCGGCCGAGGATGTCGCGCTTGCGCACCTCCAGGTCGTCCTCCGGCCCGATGCAGACCGTCTCGACCTGGGGTTGCGGCCCGACGACGTGCTCCATCGCCAGGCGGAACTCCTCAGCCAGGCGGCCATGGCTGACCAGCACGAGCCCGATCATGAGGAAGAAGCCATCATAATGTGCAAGAAGGGGCCTCCCGACCCGATAGGATATGCGGCGCATCCCGCGATGCGGCGCCGCGTGGCGCGCCTGCGGCGCCGCACGAGGCGGCCAGTTCGCGGTGCGCCAGGTCAACCCGCCAGCCCTGCGCCGCCAGATGGGCGGCGAGCATCTCGGCCAGCAGGACGGAGCGGTGCTTGCCGCCGGTGCAGCCGAGGGCCACGGTGAGGTATTTCTTGCCCTCCGCCGCGTAGCGGGGCAACAGCGGGTCCAGCAGCGCCGTCATGCGTTGCCAGAATGGGGCGAAGTCTTGATCCTCGCGGATGAAGGCCGCCACCGCCGGGTCCTGCCCCGTCAGCGGCCGCAGGGCGGGATCGTAATGCGGGTTGCGCAGGAAGCGCAGGTCGAAGACCAGGTCCGCCTCGCGCGGGAGGCCCCGCGGGAAGGCGAAGGAGACCACCGCGACGTCCAGGCCCTGTGCCCCGGCCTGCCGGAACCGGCGTTCCACCAGCCGGCGGAGGTCGGGCAGCGGCAGCTCGGTGGTGTCGATCACGCAGTCCGCCGCGTCGCGCAGGGGGGCGAGCAGCGCCTCCTCCCGCGCGATGCCGTCCGCCACCGAGACGCCCAGCGAGCCGCCCGGCGCCAGCGGGTGGCGCCGCCGCGTCTCGGAGAAGCGGCGCAGCAGCACCGTCTCCTCCGCCGTCACGTAAAGAAGCTGGGGCGTCACGCCGGGGACGCCGTGCAGCCGGTCCATCAGCGCCAACAGGCCGGGGGCGTCGAAGCCGCGGGTGCGGGCGTCCACCCCGATGGCCAGCGGCACGCTGCCAGCCTCCCGCACGACCTCCTCCAGCACCGAGAGGGGGGGGTTGTCGATGCTCTCGAAGCCGAGATCCTCCAGCACCCGCAGGATGGAGGCCTTGCCGGCACCCGACAGGCCCGTGACCACCACCACCGGGCGGCCAGAAGGGGAGGGGGTGGTCACGCCACGAAGGCTCCGGCGCGCTGGGTCAGCCGCGCCTGCGCGGCGGCCAGGGCCAACTCCAGCTTGGCCGGGACGGAGGCCTCGAAGGCGTGCAGCGCGAGGCGGGGGAGTGGGCCGCCTGGGGCGGCGAAGCGTCGCGGCTCCGGCAGGCGGGGAATGGCGGCCTGGGGGGCGAGGTCCACCACGAGCCGCAACGGCGCCGGGCCATGCGGCAGGCCCTGGAAGATGCCAACGCCGCGAACCTCCAGCAGCCCGGCCAGCGGGGGCGGGGCCTCGGCGGCCGTATCCTGGCCCTCGCCCCGCAACACCACCTGATCGTCGGCCACGAGCTGCCAGCCCCGTTGCATCAGGCGCAGCACCAGATCGGACTTTCCGGATCCCGGAGGACCCAGGAACAGCACGCCCGCGCCTTGCGACGCTGCGCAGCTCCCATGCAGCAACATCTGTGCTCCTGGCCTCCCGCAACGGGGGCGCTCTGAAATCTGTGGAAATATGGCATTCCGAAGGCAGGTGTGAAAGCACCCCCGGTCTGCGCTGCCAGGTTGCGGCTCGGGGCAGGTGATGCCACCGTTCACCGCCATGACCCAATCCGCCTCTCCCGCGCCGGCAGCCGTTCCGCCGGATGCCGCCGCCATCCGTGCCGCCGCGGCCCGCATCGCCACCCGGATTCGCCGGACTCCGCTGCTGCGCCTGAGCGCCGCCGATCTCGGCACTCCCTGTGATGTGACGCTGAAGCTTGAGCTTTTGCAGGCCAGCGGCTCCTTCAAGCCGCGCGGCGCCTTCAACCGCATGCTCTCCGGTCCGCTGCCGGAGGCGGGCGTGATCGCCGCCTCGGGCGGCAACCACGGCGCCGCCGTGGCCTATGCCGCGCGGACGCTCGGCGTGAAGGCCGAGATCTTCGTCCCCGAGATCACCGGGCCGGCCAAGCTCGCCCGCATCCGCTCCTATGGCGCCACGCTGGTGCAGGGCGGCGCCAGCTATGACGAGGCCCGCCAGGCCTGCGAGGCGCGCGCCGCCGAGACCGGCGCGCTGATGGTGCATGCCTATGACCAGCCCGAGGTACTGGCCGGGCAGGGCACCCTGGCACTGGAACTGGAGGAGCAGGCGCCGGAGCTGACACATGTGCTGGTCGCCACCGGCGGCGGCGGGCTGATCGGCGGCATGGCCGCCTGGTATGGCGAGCGCGCCGAGGTGGTGAGCGTGGAGCCGGAAGGCTGCCCGACGCTCTATACCGCCCTCCGCGAGGGCCACCCCGTGCCGGCCCCCGTGGGCGGGCTGGCGGCCGACAGCCTGGGGGCGCGGCAGGTCGGCGCGCTCATGTTCGAGGTGGCCCGCCAGAATATCGGCAACGCCGTGCTGGTGCCGGATGAGGCCATCCGCGCCGCGCAGCAGGCGCTCTGGGAGGCCTGCCGCATCGTCGCCGAGCCGGGCGGGGCGACCGCCCTGGCGGCGCTGCTCTGCGGCGCTTTCGTGCCGCCAGAAGGCGCGGTGGTGGGCGTCGTGGTCTGCGGCGGGAATACCGATCCGGGGTCGATCAACGCCTGACGGGCGAAGACGGAACGTTTTTGCTTCCTGGTTGAAGCGAGATTGGGGGCGGGAACTCCCCCAAACCCCCTCCTCTTTCTGTCAGTTTTTGGCTCCGCCTGGGGCGAGGGCCTCCACCGCCATCCTGCCAGTGGCAGTCGCCGGAGCGGCTTCCGCCCGGGCGTGAGCGGGTACGGCCAGCGCGCCAGAACCGAAAAAAAGAAGAAGAGGGGGTGCGGGGGAGAATTCATTCTCCCCTGCCTCTGCCCTTTGGCCGAGTTGAGGACGGACTAGGCTTCCTTAAGCCCTCACCTTCAGGCTCGGGGACGTGATCCTGTTCGGGCCAACCCCTCCGCGCCGGAGCAGTTAGGGCGGCAGAGGGTTCCGCAGCGGAAGGATTGGGCGGCCATGGTCAAAGCCAGCGACATCCGGGAGCACATGGAAGTGGTGGGTGCCGACGGAGGGCATGTCGGCACCGTGGACAAGGTCGAGGGCGAGCGCATCAAGCTGACCAAGGACGACCGCGGCGGCGGAGGGCAGCATCACTACATTCCGCTCTCGCTGGTCGAGGAAATCGATCCGAACGCGGTCCGCCTTTCCTTCAAGGCGGAATTGGCACCGCAGTTCTGGGAAAGCTGAACCCGGGCGGGGAGACTGACCGCTCCGCCCGATGAGCGTGAGCGCCATCTTCGGCCAGGGGCAGCGGCCTCGCGTGGTGGCAGGAATGCCTGCGCGCCCTGTTGATCTTCGCCTATGGGCTGGCGCTGGTCCGTATCGCCGGACGGCGGGTGTTCGGCCGCTGGACGGCGCTCGACATCATCGTGGCGATGGTGGTCGGGTCCAGCCTGAGTCGCGTCATGACCGGCAGCGCTGCCCTGGGCGGCACGCTGGCGGCGATGACCTTGCTGATGGCGCTGCACTGGCTGCTGGCACGTGCCGCGGTGTGCTGGGCCTGGGCTTCGCGGCTGCTGGAAGGCGTGCCGGTCGTCCTGGCGAGGGGTGGCAAGGCGGAGGCCGAGGCGCTGCGGCAGAACGGGCCGGAGGCGGTTTCCGGCAGCCGGCTGATCATGCTGGAGCCGAGCGGCAAGATCACGGTGCTGAAGCCCTGAGGGAAGGTCCGGGAACCCGGTTTCCTGGCCGGAGCCCTCTCGCAGAGCCGCTCACCCCAGCGGCAGCCGGACCACGAAGCGCGCGCCGATCACCTTGCCGCTCTCGTCGCGCCGGTTCTCGGCGCTGATGCGCCCGCCGAGGCCTTCGACGATCTGCCGGCTGATGGAGAGCCCGAGGCCGGAATGCTGGCCGAACTGCTCGCCATGCGGCCGCTCGCTGTAGAAGCGGGCGAAGATGCCTTCGAGCTTGGCCTCGGGGATGCCGGGGCCTTCGTCCTCCACCGTGAACTCCATCATGGAGCCGGTCGGCCGCGCCCGCATGCGCACATGGCCGTTGGGCGGGGAGAAGGAGATCGCGTTGCCGAGCAGGTTGCGGAACACCTGCACCAGCCGCCCCTCCACGCCTCGCACGACGAGTGGACCGGGCGGCATTTCCAGCTCCACCACGGGCGCGTCCGGCTTGCGGGTGGCGTTGTGCAGCTCGGTCAGGGCGGGGAGGATGGGGGCGATGTCCACCGGCTCGGAGGCGGTGCGGGAAAGCTCCGCGTCCACCCGCGAGGAGTCGGCGATGTCGGCGATCAGGCGGTCCATCCGCACGGCGTCGTCGGCGATGATGCCGAGCAGGCGCTTCTGGTGCTCCGGGTTCTCGATGCGGCGCAGCGTCTCGATCGCGGAGCGCACGCTGGTCAGCGGATTGCGCAGCTCGTGCGCCACGTCGGCGGCGAAGCGCTCGTTCTGGTCGATGCGGGCCCAGAGGGCGGTGGCGGAGGACTGCAGGTCGCGCGCCAGCACGCCGATCTCGTCCTCCCGCTCCAGCAGCGGTGGCGGCACCGAGCCGGCGCGGCCCTTGCCCTGGCGCATGGCCGCGGCGGCCCCGGCCAGGGCCAGGATCGGCGAGGCGATGGTGCGGGAGAGGAAGAGCGAGGCGGCGACGGTCAGCAGCAGCGCCAGCAGGAAGAGGCCGAGGACGGAGGAGCGGATCTCCAGCAGCCGCTCGTCCACCTGCCGGGCCTCGCGGGTCAGCAGGATAATGCCGATGCTCTGGTTGCCGCGCCGCGCCGGCTCGGCCACCGAGACCAGCAGGCGGCCATCCGGGGTGCGGCGGATATAGGGGCGCACGCCGCCTTCCAGCGCCAGGCGCAACTCCTCGCGCCGGTCGGGGCCGAGGGCGGGCTGCCAGTCGAAGGAGCCGGCATTCGGACCGACGTCGACGAAGACCTCGTCATCCGCGCTGCGCGGGCCGAAGACGCTGCGCGGCAGCAGGGCGAGGATGCGGTCGTAGAGGCTGCCGATGGTGCCGGCGAGCAGGCTGCGGTGCTCCGGCGGCGGCAGCGGCTCGGTGACGATGGCGCCGCCCTGGCCCTCGCGCACGCGGCTGTCGGCCACCAGCAGGCCGGTGGTGTCGAACAGCTTGGCCTGGGTGTTGGGGCTCGGCTCCACCAGGCGCCGGAGGAGGGGGCGGGCGGTGTCGGGCACCAGCACGGCGCGGTCGTCCTGGATGCGCACCGCCGCCTCGGCGATGCCGCCGGCATAGATGCGGGCCTGCGTGCGCAGCGCCTCCACCTCGGCGGCGATCAGGCCGTTCTGGTACTGGTCGAGATAGAGCAGGGCGGCGGCGAGCAGGGCCGGCGCCATCATGTTCAGCAGCAGGATGCGACGCAGCAGCGGCGAGACCCGCTTGCGCGGGTGCCACTCCTTCAGGGCCGGGGCGCGGGCCTCGGCGGCGGGGCCGCTGGCGTCGGGCATCAGGCTTCCTTGTAGCGGTAACCGATCCCGTAGAGCGTCTCGATCATCGAGAAATCGTCGTCAACCTGGCGGAACTTCTTGCGCACCCGCTTCACGTGGCTGTCGATGGTGCGGTCGTCCACGTAAAGGTTCTCGCCATAGGCGGCGTCGATCAGCTGGTCGCGGTTCTTCACCATGCCCGGGCGCTGGGCCAGCGCCTTGACCAGCAGGAACTCGGTGACGGTGAGCTGCACCGGCTGGCCTTTCCAGGTGCAGGTGTGCTTGGTCTCGTCCAGCACCAGGTCGCCGCGGGTGATGACGCCGGTGGGCGGCGCGCCGGAGCCCTCGGCGCGGCTGGCCTCGTTGCGGCGCAGCAGGGCGCGGATGCGCTCCAGCAGCAGGCGCTGGGAGAAGGGCTTGGTGATGTAGTCGTCGGCGCCGAGGCGCAGGCCCATGAGCTGGTCCAGCTCGTCATCCTTGCTGGTGAGGAAGATGACGGGAACGGAGGAGCGCTGGCGCAGCCTCTGCAGCAGCTCCATGCCGTCCATGCGCGGCATCTTGATATCCAGCACGGCAAGGTCCACGGGGCGGGTAAGCATGCCCTGCAGGGCGCTCTCCCCGTCGGTGAAGGTGCGCACCTGGAAGCCCTCCGCCTCCAGCGTCATGGAGACGGAGGTGAGGATGTTGCGGTCGTCGTCGACCAGGGCGATCGTGGCAGGCATGGCGCGGAGCTCCTAAGGCGTCCACTGGGCATGTATCCGCCGGGACTATATCCACTGGGCACATAGGTCCGGCGGGGCGCGGTTCCGTGGGGCGGTGCCCCTTGGCGCCCATCGTGGCCAAAGATTGTGGCGCAAGCCGGGCCGCCGGATGCGCATTAGGGCTTCGGAGGGATGATGGACAAGGCTGAACCGGTCCGCCAGGCGCGCGCCCTGCTGCGCGGCGCGCGCGCGGCGACGCTGGCCACCCAGCGGGACGGCCAGCCTTTTGCCAGCCTGGTGACGCCGGCGGCGGCACCGGACCTTTCGCTGCTGCTCTGGCTCTCCAGCCTCTCGGAACACACGCGGCAGCTCGCGCAGGAGCCGCGTTGCGCCCTGCTGGTGCAGGGAACCACGCTGGAGGCGAACCCGCAGACCGCTCCTCGCGTGACAGTGACCGGAATCGCGGAGCGGGTGGAGGACGATCAAAAGGCCGCGCTGAAGGCACGCTGGTTGGCCTTCCACCCCTATGCAGCGCTGTATGCCGGATTCGCGGATTTCGCGCTGTGGCGCATCCGGCCGGTGGGCGCGCTGCTGGTGGGCGGCTTCGCGGCCGCCACGCGGTTGCGTGCGAACGAGCTTCTGCCAGCCCCGGACGCGGTGGCGGCGATCGCCGCGGCGGAGCCCCGGATCTGCGCCCATATGAATGAAGATCATCTGGAAGCGATTGAAATCATTGCTGTGAACCTGCTCGGCGAAGCGGCGGGCGACTGGCGGATGGTGGCGGTGGACGTGGATGGCTGCGACCTCGTGGCCGGCGAGCGGCATCGCCGGCTGGACTTCCCGGCACCCGTCAACGAGCCGGGTGGGGTACGGAAAGCACTGGTGGAGGCGGCGCGGCGAGCGCGCGGTTCGTCTCTAAAACGTGAATGATTGCGGGCGCTGAGATGCCTGTGTCGTCATGCAATATGACGAGTGCACGAACATTGACCAAATCCTGGGCGCTGCCCTAGGGTCCATCCGCCTGCGCCGGCCATGCCCATGCGGTACGCTGTTGTACGAGATGCGGATCCCGGCGTGGGCAATTCAATGGCCACTACCCCGGTGGAATTGCTCCCCGGAGGCATAGCGCCTTGATTGGAGAAGAGACTCGTATGACTGCGCCGACTGCCGCGTCCACCGGGCCCCTCGCCGGGACCGGCGTGACCTCCACCGCTGACATCCATGCCAACCTGACCGCCGCCGGACTCTACGCGCATGCGCTGCGGCGCGGCGAAGGCCGGCTCTCGGCGGACGGCGCCTTCATCGCCGTGACCGGTCAGCACACCGGCCGCTCGGTGCAGGACAAGTTCGTGGCCGATGACCCGGAGGTCTCCAAGGAGATCTGGTGGGGCAAGGTCAACCAGAAGCTCGACCCGGCCAAGTTCGACGCCTTCTCCGCCCGCGTGCGCAACTGGCTGGGCCAGCAGCCCGAGCTCTTCACCGAGGACCTGTATGCCGGCGCCGACCCCGCGCACCGCATCAAGGTGCGCCTGGTGACGACCCATGCCTGGCACGCCCTCTTCGCCCGCAACATGTTCATCCGCCCGCCCGTCGAGGAGCTGGACAGCTTCGAGCCGGACTTCGTGATCCTGCACGCGCCGGGCATGGAAGCGGACCCCGAGGTGGATGGCGGCCGCGCCGGCTCGCCGACCATGATCGCGCTCTCCTTCGCCAAGAAGGTGATCGCCATCGCCGGCACCAGCTACGCGGGCGAGATCAAGAAGTCGATCTTCACCGTCATGAACTGGCTGCTGCCGGCCAAGGGCGTGCTGCCGATGCACTGCTCGGCCAATGTCGGCAAGGGCGGCGACACGGCGCTGTTCTTCGGCCTCTCCGGCACCGGCAAGACCACCCTCTCCTCCGACCCCGAGCGCGCGCTGATCGGCGACGACGAGCATGGCTGGTCGGACAAGGGCGTCTTCAACTTCGAGGGCGGCTGCTACGCCAAGGTCATCAAGCTCTCCAAGGAAGCCGAGCCGCAGATCTGGGACGCCTCCCACCGCTTCGGTTCCGTGCTGGAGAACGTGATCGCCGATGCGCGCGGCAATCTCGACCTCAATGACGGCTCGCTGACCGAGAACACCCGCTCCTGCTACCCGATCGAGTTCATCCCGAACACGGTCGAGGGCGGCATGGCCGGCCTGCCGAAGAACGTGGTGATGCTGACGGCCGACGCCTTCGGGGTGCTGCCGCCGATCGCCAAGCTGACGCCGGCCCAGGCGATGTATCACTTCCTCTCCGGCTACACCGCCAAGGTGGCGGGCACCGAGAAGGG